>SAMEA104315426__coassemble_489_pt1 | contig 22637 bp, 17 predicted proteins | sample SAMEA104315426__metabat2_low_PE_027 | metagenome-assembled genome bin SAMEA104315426 (sample SAMEA104315426) | gut metagenome | biome: Monkey gut; feature: monkey-associated habitat; material: faeces | place: China | collected 2013 | reverse complement strand
GACCCCCTGATTAACAGTCAGGTGCTCTAACCAACTGAGCTATTGAAGCATTTTTGCTACCCCTCTCGGGAATTGCGTTGCAAAAGTAGATAGTTTTTTTTGAATGTGCAAATTTTAAGCGGAAAATTTTTCTTTTTTAAGTAAAATTATTTTTAAAATTACAGTTATAGAGCGAAAAATAACTACCTTTGCACATACAAGAATAGATATAATACATATATAAAATAAACAGCAAGCAACATAATTTTTTTTACGTTATGAAAAAATTTGCTTTATCATTTCTCGCCGCGATTGCTTTACTCTGCGTTTCCACGGCTATTGCAGATACAAGGAGCAATAAAGCGGATATCAGCAAAAATCTGAATATTTTCACATCTATATTTAAAGAATTGCAGACGTCATACGTTGACACTATTGATGCTAACAAGACGATGAAAATTGCAATCGGCACTATGCTTTACTCTATTGACCCTTACACGGAATATATTCCTAAGGAGGAGCAAGATGAGTTCATGACTATTTCTACGGGTGAGTTTGGCGGTATAGGGGCTTACATAAATCAAGAGAAAAATGGTGATGTGATAATTGATTTACCTCAGGAAAATACACCTTCCGAGCGTGTAGGACTCAAAGCAGGTGATAAAATTGTTGCTATTGATGGTGACACGGTTCTCGGTATAGGCAGCGATAAAGTTCGTAACAGGCTTCGCGGTCAAGCCGGCAGTAATGTGAAAGTTACGGTTCGCCGTCCTTTCGTGAAGGATTCTATCCTCACATTTGATATTAAGAGAGAGAAAATTACGGTAGATCCCGTGCCGTACTATGGTGTAGTTGCAGATGGGGTGGGTTACATAGGACTTACCACATTTAATGAGAAGTCTTACTCAAAGGTGCGTGAAGCCCTTGAAAAAATGAAGGCTGAAAATGGTATTACTTCTGTAATTCTTGACCTTCGCAGCAATGGCGGCGGACTTATGGAAAGTGCTATTCAGATAGTAGGCATTTTTGTGGATAAGGGAACGGAAGTACTTGTAACTCGAGGAAAGGGTGATATGAATAATAAAGTATATAAGACTACCGTAAAGCCGGTTGATACAAAGATACCTGTTGCTATTCTTATTGACGAATCAAGTGCATCTTCTTCAGAAATCGTTACCGGTGCTATGCAGGACCTTGACAGAGCAGTGATTGTAGGTAACCGCTCATACGGAAAAGGGCTTGTGCAAAGTACAAGACAAATTCCTTACGATGGACTTCTGAAAGTGACTATCGCTAAATATTATATTCCAAGCGGACGTTGTATTCAAGCTATTGACTATTCACAAAGAAAAGAAGACGGCTCCGTGCAGCGTACTCCTGATAGTCTTACGCACGTTTTCTACACCAAGAACCAACGACCGGTGCGTGACGGCGGAGGCATTACTCCGGATATAAAGGTTGATTATCCCAAGGTGTCAAAACTTACTGAAAAACTCGTGAGAGACAAGTGGGTGTTTAATTATTCCGTATATTTTGCCGCTAATCACGATTCAATCAGTTCCGATAAGAGATTTGTCGTTGATGACTCTATTTACAATGATTTCAAAAAGTTTATTGACCCTAAGAAACTTGACTACGATAAGGGTTGTGAAATTTTGATTTCAAGACTTGAAACTGCGGCTAAAGAAGAAGGTTACTACAGTGATGAAGTAAAAGCAAATATAGATTCACTCAAGACTCATCTTCACCATGATCTGAATCGAGACTTGGATATTAATCGCAAGGCGATAAGTTTCTACTTGGAGTCCGATATAGTGACAAGAATGAAGGGCAACAGAGGTGCTATAATTCATTCGGTTAAAGATGATATAGCAGTGGATTCAGCTATCTGCGTTCTTAAAGATGTCAAACGCTACGAATCCATTCTTAAGCCTGAAAAAAATAAGTAATGACTATGGAGCTTGGTGAGTTATCAGAGAAATTTCTCTCAAAGTCATTAAAAACGTCTTTAAAGAAAGCATTTACTCGTGAAGGAAGTCCTTTGCGAGTATCTTTATACAATTTGGCAGGCTCTGCCGCATCTCTGACTTTGGCGAATATAGAGCATGGCTCATCACCGATGCTTGTCATCGGAGACTCCAAGGACGATGCCGGGTACCTTTATCACGATCTGTCAAGACTGCTGAGCGAGCAGGCTGTGCTTGTGTTTCCGTCTGCATACAAGCGAGATATCAAGTACGGACAAATTGATCCTCCTTCACAGGTGGCGCGTACTGAGGCTCTTAAAGCATGGAAAGACGATCCGAATCTTAAAATAGTGATTACATACCCTGAGGCATTAGCAGAAGGTGTGGCTACGTGGAAAGAAATTTCAGACCATAGTTGCAAACTGAAAGTGTCACAAAATATTGCACCTCTAAAACTCCGTGACTGGTTGTTGTCACAGGGCTTTTTCAAGGTGGACTATGTGTATGAGCCGGGGCAATTCGCTATGCGCGGTTCTATAATTGATATTTTCAGTTATTCAAACGAGCAACCGTACCGTATTGACTTCTTCGGAGATGAGATAGACACAATCCGCACCTTTGACGTGGAGACGCAGTTATCTATTGAAAAATTCGATGAAATAGCGGTAACTGCGAATGTTAAACCGGAAAATATTAATGTTTCTCTCCTGGAGTTTATCAGTGCAGACACACTTATAGCTTTTCGTAATAAGGAATATACGGAGTCAAGGCTGAGAGAAATCTCGGAAGAAAAGTTCAGTGACAGTTCTTTGATAGCCGATGAAGGCGATAGCGATGCTATGAAGCGTATCATTAATGTAGATGATTATTCTGCTAAAATTGATGAATTTGACACTGTATTCTTTTCCTCAAACGGAAAGCCGGAGCCGGGAGCTACCGCTGCTATAGACTTCAAGTGCGAACCGCAAGGACTTTATCATAAGAATTTTGACCTTATCAGCGATTCTTTCAAGACCTTCCTTGAAAAGAAATACACTATCTATATTCTCAGCGACAGTGCAAAGCAGATAGAGCGACTTCACGATATTTTCACTGACCGAGGCGATAATATTTCGTTTACACCTATAATCACCACTCTTCACGAAGGATTCGTAGATAATATCTCCAAGCGATGCGTTTTCACGGATCACCAGATTTTTGACCGTTTCCATAAATACACGCTCAAAAGCGACAGGGCTCGTTCCGGAAAACTTGCTCTTTCACTAAAAGAACTCGGTGCTATTTCTCCGGGTGACTATATTGTGCATGTAGATCACGGTGTGGGAAAATTTGCCGGTATGGTCAGGACAAAGGTTAACGGCAGTATGCAGGAAATGATAAAACTCGTCTATAAAAACGATGATATCATTTTTGTCTCAATCCATTCTCTTCACAAACTTGCCAAATATCGAGGTAAGGAGGGCGTTCCGCCTAAAATAAATCAGTTGGGAACAGGTGCTTGGAACAGAATGAAGGAACGCACCAAGACGCGCCTTAAAGATATTGCTCGCGACTTGATAAAACTTTATGCTGCGAGAAAAGAAGAAAAAGGATTTCAGTTTTCTCCCGACTCATATCTTCAGCACGAACTTGAAGCATCGTTTATCTACGAAGATACTCCGGACCAATACACAGCAACTCAGGCTGTAAAGGCTGATATGGAAAGCCCGAGACCTATGGACAGACTGATTTGCGGTGACGTGGGCTTCGGAAAGACAGAAATTGCAATTCGTGCAGCATTCAAGGCTGCCGTTGACGGAAAACAGACTGCAGTGCTTGTCCCTACGACAGTGCTTGCATATCAGCATTTTAACACATTTAAAAGTCGTCTTAAAGATTTTCCCGTACGTGTTGACTATCTTTCAAGAGCAAGAACCACAAAGCAAGTGAATGAAATTCTTAAAGAACTTGCCGATGGAAAAATAGATATCATAATCGGTACTCATAAACTAATCGGTAAAAGCGTTAAATTCAAAGATTTAGGCTTGCTGATTGTTGACGAAGAACAAAAATTTGGCGTTGCGGTAAAGGAAAAATTAAAGCAAATGAAGGTGAACGTTGACACTCTCACTATGAGCGCCACCCCGATACCTCGTACACTCCAATTTTCACTTATGGGTGCGCGTGACCTGTCTTCAATAATGACACCTCCGCCAAACAGATACCCTATTGTAACCACAGTATGCACTCTGACCGATGACGTACTCGCAGAAGCAATAAACTTTGAATTGTCGCGAAACGGACAAGTGTTTATCATAAATCCGCGAATTGAGGGACTTTACGATTTGCAAAGTATGATTAAGAGAGTTGTTCCTGATGCAAGAACGGTTGTGGGTCACGGACAGATGCCCCCGGCTCAGCTGGAACAAACTATTATAGACTTTGCGAACCACGACTATGACGTGCTTATCGCTACTACTATCATCGAGAGTGGTATTGATATGCCTAATGTCAACACTATCCTCGTAAATAATGCACAAAACTTCGGACTTAGCGAACTGCACCAGTTAAGAGGACGTGTGGGCAGAAGCTCAAGGAAAGCATTTTGCTATCTCTTTATTCCTCCCCATGTGCCTATAACTCCGGTAGCACGCCGCAGACTGCAAGCCATAGAAAGTTTCAGCGAACTCGGTAGCGGCATACACATCGCTATGCAGGACCTTGACATTCGAGGTGCCGGAAATCTTCTCGGTGCAGAGCAAAGCGGCTTTATAGCAGACCTCGGCTACGAGACCTATCAGAAGATACTCAAAGAAGCAGTACTTGAAATACGTAATGAAGAATTTGCCGAAGTGTTTGAAGACGAAGATGAAGACAAGCAGGAATACGTTTCGGACTGTGCTATAGAAAGCGATATGGAACTGTTATTCCCGGCGAATTACGTTCCTACTGACAGCGAAAGAATTTCATTGTACCGCGAACTTGACAGTATAGAGCGAGAAATAGACTTACAATCATTCAAGGCAAAACTAATTGACCGCTTCGGTAAAATTCCGCATGAAGCAGCGGAATTACTCCGAATACCACGACTGAGGAGGCTTGCTCGCCGATTGGGAATTGAAAAGATAAACCTTAAAGGGGGTAAAATGTATATCTACTTTGTAGGTGAAGAAAATAAGGCATATTATCAGTCGCCAATGTTCGGGAAACTGCTTCACTACTTGCAAGATAACTCGCGCAGAGTGACTATTCGTGATAATGCAGGTAAAAGGAGTTTCGTTATAGCAAACGTCACTACAGTGGAAGAAGCGGTAAATATCTTAACTCAAGTTCTTGACTTGACTTCGGTGTAAGAAGAGTAGATAGTCTTTTATTGTTTTTCGGTAAAACTCAAATTAGCACGGAAAAACTGTCCGAAGTTTTTGTAAAATTAGGCTTCGGACTTATTATTTTCAGTGAGTATATTATATTTTATATTCGCTGATTTTAATGCTTTTCCCTTTTAGTTTTTGTTCTGAAATAGATGCAAGTACGGATTTGACTTTAGTGCGAGGAATTGCAACTATTGCTGAATGGTCTTTTACTACTATTTTGCCAACTTCGCTTGCGGATAATCCGCCTTTCTGAATAAGAAATCCGGCTATGTCACTTCGTGATATTTTTTCCTTCTTTCCTGACGAGATGAACAATGTTGCCACTTCAGAAGGCTGAGGAATACCACTTAGCGGCTTTGGCACATATTCTCTGTCAAATTTTACGTACTCCGGAATGTTTTCACCTTCGGCTGTGATGATATATACTGTGCCTGTGGCATCAACACGCGCAGTACGTCCGTTGCGATGAGTGTATGCTTGCTCCGTCACGGGCAAATGATAATGTATCACTGCTTCCACTTGCGCCACGTCAAGTCCGCGAGAGGCAAGGTCCGTTGAAATCAGTATCGGTGTAGTACCATTATTAAGCAAATCTATAGCAAGTTCTCGGTCCTGCTGTTCAAGTCCGCCATGGTACATACCCACAGGGAATTTACGCCTTTTCATATCCTTAAAAGCACGCTCCACGCTTTCACGATGATTAAGGAATACAATCACCTTTTCACCGGGCTTAAAACACCCGAGTAAATCCGCAAGAGTATTTAACTTATCACGCTCCGGAGACTGAACCTGTACAAAATCAATTCTCATATCAGGCGACTCACTTCGCTCCGTAAAATCAATAGTCTTAATACTTCTAATCGGCAAGAAATCCGGGATTTCATCAAGACGAGTGGCTGAGGTAAGGACTATTGAAGAAATCTTTGAAGGGAGTCGACGCGAAATGCGCTTTATTTCATCTTGAAAGCCGAGTTCGAGGGATTTGTCGTATTCGTCAAAAGTCAAAGAAAATACGCCTTTCAAGTCAATCGTGCCGCGGTTCAGGTGGTCAAGCAGACGTCCGGGAGTAGCAATCAAAATATCAGGCACAGCACCTTCCACGGAGTTGACTTCATCGCTCATACGGTGTCCGCCGTAAAATGCAGATGTCTTATACCCGGCTGCAAGAGTTCGGATAACGTCGTAAATCTGGATTACGAGTTCACGAGACGGTGCTATAACGAGCGCTTGGATACGTCCGCAAGGAGCACCGAGAATTTTAAGCATAGCGATAGCAAAAGCTATGGTCTTACCGCTGCCCGTAGGAGAAAGAAGGAGTAAATTTTTCTCTTCATAGGACATAACGGAGAGTTGCATAGGATTGAGTTCCTGAATCCCGAGACGGGATTTAACAGCTGATATTATTTCTGATTTTTTCATTCCTTATCTGTTGTCAAAGGTATTTCAATAGCGAAAGTAGTACCAATTCCTATTTCCGAGTTAAGTACATAAATTTTTCCGCCGTGGTATTGCTCAATAATTCGTTTTGCAAGAGTCAAGCCGAGTCCCCAGCCACGTTTTTTTGAAGTGAATCCGGGATTAAAAACGTTATCAAAATTTTTACGCAGAATACCCTTGCCGGTGTCTTGCACGTGGATAAACGCATTTTTGCCGGACACACCGGAAGTTACCGTTATAGTTCCGGTACCCTCCATGGCATCAACGGCATTTTTTATGAGGTTTTCCATAACCCATTGGAATAGAGGCTCTGATGCCTTTACGCCGATAGGGGAGGGGTATAAGTCGGTGATAAGTTTTATCCGAGATGAAATGCGCGTAGCCATATATTCCGATGCGTGTGCTACAACAGTGTTCACGTCGCAAGGCTCAAGGGTGGGCTTTGAGCCGATTTTGGAAAAACGCGATGCAATCATTGACAGTCTGTTTACGTCCTTGTTCATTTCGTCAACGTAATCTTGCTCGATATCAGTAGTCCTCAGCACTTCAATCCATCCCATAAGTGACGAAATGGGTGTGCCGAGCTGGTGAGCCGTTTCCTTTGAAAGTCCTACCCATACCTTATTCTGTTCTGCGCGCTTGGTGGAAGAAACTGCGAAATACACTATTCCGATAAAAGCGAATAATACGAGGATTTGTATATAAGGATAGTAACCGAGTTTTTTCAGCAACTTTGAATCTTCGTAATAGATATGCTGCTGCTCCGTGGGTGAAATCTGGATATGTATAACGTTTTTGCCGTTTTTCAATTTTGACAATTTTTCATATAGAAAATCGTTGTTAGCATCGGAAATGATGTATGGAGCGAGAGAATCTACAGGTTCCGGCAAGTCGAAATTTCGGTGGAGCAGGATTTCACCGGCATCGTCAGTGAGAAGTACCGGAATGGAGTGATTTTGCTCTATAATGCTGAGCAGAAAGTCAATATCCACGTTTGAATGGTACGAGTCATCTTCACTCATAGTAATATTAGCGATTTTCTTCGTAGCGTCTGCCCAAATCTGCATACGCTCACGCTCTTGACGTGACAAGTCATTTATAAGATTAGATGACGTGTAAAGGAAAAACACCACAACACTGATGGTGAGAATAAAAAATACTACTACGCCATATCTTCTTGCTTCGTAAATATTCATTTTTCAAAATCTTCTTTAATAAACTTTGCCACGGCATCTTCAGTGTTTCGCCCTATGACGATATCCGCAGCTTCTTTTACCTGAGGATAGGCATTTTCCACGGCTACTGCCACGTCTGCTACAGACATCATAGATATATCATTAAGGTTATCACCGAAGACGACCACTCTGTCTGCTCCTGTCATTTCTTTTAACTTCAACACTGCATTTGCCTTTGACACACCGGGTGCAAAAACTTCAATCTGCGATGATGATTCATCAAAAATATCCGGATAAGCGGACATGGAGCAAATATTTTTACTTCTCAGCGAATCTGCAACCGGCATAATACTTTCTGTTTTCCCTATCGCAAAGAGGAGCAATGCATTGTCGCGTGCTTTTTCGGAAATATCTTCGCCGATAATAAACTTTTTGAGTTTTTTCCTGTTCTCAAAAAAGTCAGTTTCACGAGGATTCATTATCGGAGACTTATGGTAAACGTCAAGAAGTGACGGAAAACCGTTTTTACTGTCAAACGAATAGACGAACGGTGATATCCCGTATTCGTCAAACTCTTTAAGCAAAGTATCAAGGAGGCTGCGCTCCAATGTTTTGGCTGAAATATATCTCTTCTCCGAATGTGACCACATAGCTGCACCGGTTACCACAATCATCGGCACATTAATCTTACAATCCGCCAAAAGGATATCCGCCGTAGCCGGAGTGCGAGCGGTAGCCACAGTTATCATAGCACCTTTTTCACTAAGTTGAGTAATAATTCGTGCCGAATGTCTGCTGACAACGCTGTCGTTGTTTAAGAGAGTTCCGTCAAGATCAGAGATATATAACGTCTTTGCTTTCATCAAAAAATAATATTTCTGCAAATTTAATCATTATTTGCGTATTTTGCTAAATTTGTACTCGATATGACTTCACGCTCTCACGGGTCTTTCATTTAAAGTTCAATATAGCGAGAAAAAGATAACGTCATCAGAATATGGATTCAAGTATTTTATACTTATTACTAAAAACCACCACACTCATAGATTTTGATTCAGTATAAAGAAATATAAATAAAATTGAGCCGTTAATCTTATAACATACATAACGGCTCAAAACAGTCTAAAAATTAGTCAATTTTATAATTTGTAATAAGAAGGTGAGTGACTTTCTTATCGTTTCTGTTCATAAAACTAACGATGTATTCTTTATCAAATGTACGAATATAGATGCCATCTTTATTATATAAATCGAAAATGAAATCAGTGTTTTTAATAATCATCATCCATTTAGCTTTACACTTATTTATCATAAAGTTGGCAAGTCTTTCTTGATCGGTCTTTGTGAATGCATTTCGTGCGTAAGTACTGAACTCACTATCGTAAGGTGGATCAAGAAATACAAAATCGTGTTCAGTTGGATTTACATCATTTAAAAAAGCTTCAAAGTCAAGGTTGTAAATATGAGTATTTGCAAAATGGTTTAGCAATGGCTTGGATCGATAATAGTTTAATTTTTTTTCCATCAATTTGCTATTGTATGCAATTCCCCCATAGGGTACATTAAACTCACCTTTGCTACTGTAACGAAACATTCCGCTATAAGCATAATTTCGCATAAAAAAGAACAATGCACAGTGTAATGGCTTATTATTATCGGTAATGGGCTTGTGATTATACATATATCGATAATTCATATACACTGCACTTTTTATTGCAGTTTCTATATTGTCTGATAAATCGGAATCCGGGAGAATATGTTTCTCAATTTCAAGCTCGCGCATTCTAACCATTTTGCGAAAGAGATTCTTTTCCATCTCCTTTATTAAAATGCAAGGCATTGCTGAAAATACGGCTCCGATAATGTTGAGAATATCAGTACTTTTGTCTTTACAAAAACGATGAATGAAATTTTTTAAATATTCTTTGCTAATTTCCTCTGTTCTATACTTTTTATAAGTATCTACAAGTATAGGATTATCAATAAAAAAACTTTTAGCATTTTTCCACGAACTATCCATAAGTTCGGCGTATTTAAAAAAAACAGCATCTGAAATGGATATACTATTGTACAAAGAAATTAATTCATCGGAAAAATCGTTGATAAAGTACTCCTTTGCATTTACAGCCATAAAAACAGAACCACCTCCCACAAAAGGCTCAAAGAATCTGGCAAATTTAGGGGAGTTTGGAAGAATGTATTTTAATTCTTTTTCCTTACCTCCAGGCCATTTTATAATAGGCTGCAAATTAGTCGGCTGGTTCATAATTGAAATTGGGGATGTTTCAGCAGCATTAAAGAAATCGTTTAGTTCAAACAACGTAGAATGATATGGTACTACGCTATCACTTACAATAGTTGAATTATTATCGGTTGAGTTATATGTGTTTACCTTTTTCATTTGCTTAGTTAATTCAGTTGTTTGCAGGATTGAGTCAATCCTTTTCTTTGCCGCATTGAAATAGTTTTCGTCAAGTTCTATTCCAATAAATCTTCTTTCAAGTTCTAATGCGGCAACTCCTATTGAACCAACTCCCATAAATGGATCAAAGATTATATCATCTTCATTAGATGCAATTTCAATCATCTTTTTTAAAATAGAAATAGGCTTTTGAGTAGGATGTTTAGGATCACTTAATCTTTCCGGTCGCATACAGATAGGACTTTCTACAAAATTGTGCATTTCTGCCTGAGAAATAAAATTCCATGTGTGTTTTTTATTCCAACATGTAAAAATCATTTCACAACTATTCAAAAAGCCAGCTTTGAAAATCTTAGGTGCCGGGTTCGTTTTATGCCAAATCATAAAATTGGAAGTATCAAATTTGCGGTCTAAACAATTATACCATCTACCTATTTGATTGTATGATGTAAATATGAAAAGGTTTCCTGTTGGTTTAAGAATCCTAATAAATTCGTCAGCCCATTCCTCCGGCTTAAAATCTATCAAATCCCATTCTGCAACATCATTATTCAAAGCAGAGCGTCCGGGTAATGGTATATTCCCGGTTGAGTGTTGTCCTAAGTTGTATGGTGGGTCTGTCAGTATAAAATCAATTGAGTTGTCTGGGATTCTCTTTATGATTTCTTTACTATCCCCACATAAAATACATTTACGCCAATTTGGATTCTTCATTACTAATTAGGAAGATAAGCATCTTTGATTTCATCTAACGCTTCATTTATGAAATGAGCATTCTTTTTATATTCATCTATGACAATATCATATCCTTGGACTGATTTACATACCAAGTTCCAAAAGTCACGACTGATACATAACTCTTCTTCGCAGAAAAATTGCCGTACTCGCCCTTGTGTCCAAAGTTTTCCTTCCCCATAGCGGTTATATGCGGTAGCAAAAAAAATCTTCACATTTTTCTCTCCAAGCCTATTGGTAAGTATACAATACTGCTCGAGAAGAGCCTCTTTCTCCGATCTTGCTTTTTTGTTATCAAGATCACCTCCAATCTTCAACTCAATCAGATAATGCATTCCGGTTTCGTTATCAATTAGATAGTAATCGCTCTCATGCCTTTTTGTTTCAGCAGTTCCGGTCATTTCTGTAATACCTTGATAATCTGAAATCTTAGGTTTTCTTCGGTTAGTACTTCTCTTGTATTGTTCAAGAAGTTCAGCAATGTAGTCGGTTTGCTCCTTATACAATATTCCTTCTACATGTTGGTCAACAGTATAATTGAGCTTCGCAATGCTTATTGCCATAGTTTCAAGCATATTTCCCAAAGAGCTATCAAGAGAACGTGCAAGGGCTGAATAATATTGAATTTCAGGCCCAAGAGCAGCTATAAAGACATTGTGTATCTTCATATTGATAACTCCATTTTCATCATCAATTTCAGCAAGGTGTCGAGTCGAAAAACCATTCGCATACGACTTAACAGCGTTGCTAACTATTACTCGGATAGCTCTTTCTTTATCAATAATGTCGGCCATACATTTATTTGAAATTTGTGTTGTTTATTATTTATTTGACGTAGGCACAAAGTTATAAAAAAATATTGTAAATTTAAATTCAAAAGGATAAAAAGGAATGTAGGTGTTTGAGTTTTCTTTGTTTTCATATCTCGGTTATATATCGGCACTTGTAATTCGGGAGTTTGCTAAATTTGTACTCGATATGACTTCACGCTCTCACGGCTTTTTCTTTTAAAGTTCAATATTATTACAGTCCGCTGAACCATAAAATAGCTCGCCCAACCTCTTGAAAGATAGAAGTTGGGGTTACATTTAGTGTAGGACAAGCCCCGGGTGTTAGTCTTCAGAGTTATCTGGAGGCGAATCGTCAGCCTCGGCAATCATAATTTTCCAATCTGCATCAGGTTGATTGAGTAATTTTTCAAGATCCGGATAATACATCAACATAATACGCACTATTGTAGCCAATCCTGAAAAACTCTAGCGTCTTTCTACTTTACTTTGCAAGACTGAAAGTAGTAAATTTGCAATAAGAGTAACCCGTATTTGAATTTTTATTGCACTTGAACCTGCGATTTTTCCAGTCAAGTGATTTTATTAACTCACCATATATCGGCTATCCGAAAAAATTTGTACTTTTGCTCATGGTTATCTATGTTTTGTTGCAAAAGCAAAATAACCATTTAGGGCTGACTTATGCAAATGAAATCAGCCCTAATTTTATCAGACATCAAATTTTTAGCGGACAGTAATAAATTCAACCAATTATGAAAACAAGAATACTGAAAGTTGCCGTATTGTTACCCTTTTGGGTTTCAGGACTGCTTGCAACAGCACAGACTCCAGTTTATCCGGACGAAAAGGAACCACTGGAACAGCGCGTTGAAGATGCACTTTCACGCATGACCTTGAAAGAGAAAATTAATATTATTCATGCTCAGTCCAAATTCAGTGCTCCCGGTGTCCCTCGCCTCGGCATACCTGAACTATGGTGTACCGATGGTCCGATGGGTGTACGCCCGGAGGTGTTATGGGACGAATGGGAACAGGCTGAGTGGACTAACGACTCTTGCACAGCTTTCCCTGCACTGAGCTGCCTGGCTGCCACATGGAATCCTGACATGGCACTATTGTATGGGAAAAGCATCGGAGAGGAAGCTCGATTCCGTAACAAAAATGTATTATTGGGACCCGGAATAAACATTTACCGTACCCCGCTTTGTGGACGTAACTTCGAATACATGGGAGAAGACCCATATCTGACAAGCAATATGGCTGTACCATACATTCAAGGCGTGCAAAGCAATGGTGTTGCCGTCTGCGTTAAACATTTTGCCTTAAACAATAATGAAATAAATCGTCATACTTCCAACCCCATTGTAGACGACCGTACCCTTTATGAAATTTACCTTCCCGGCTTCAAGGCTGCTGCCACGGAGGGAAAAGCCTGGAGTTTTATGGGAGGCTACAATTTGTTTCGGGGTGAACATGCCAGCTACAATCCGATTCTTATGAATCAGATATTGAAAGGAGAATGGCAATGGGACGGTGCCGTAATTTCAGACTGGGGAGCTGTACATAATACACGTATGGCAGTAACCGGCGGTCTTGACATGGAGTTCGGAAGCTGGACGGACGGACTGACAGAAGGAGCCAGTAATGCCTATGATAATTATTGGCTTGCTAACCCTTATCTGAAAGGAATTCAAGACGGAATATACACAGAGAAGGAACTAAACGACAAGGTTCGCAGGGTTTTAAGACTTACTTTCCGCACTGCCATGAATAGTAAAAAGCCTTGGGGATCTATAGTTTCAGACGAACACAAGGTTGCTTGTCGGAAGATTGGTGAAGAAGGCGTCGTTCTGTTACAGAATAATACGGGGTTACTGCCTATCGACTTGTCAAAGGTTCGTCGCATAGCTGTCATCGGAGAAAATGCCATTAAAATGATGACTGTTGGAGGCGGTTCTTCTTCCTTAAAGGCAAAATATGAGATTACACCTTTGGACGGATTGAAAAAACGCATCGGTAACCAAGCGGAAATAATATACGCTCGTGGATATGTGGGAGATACGGCAGGAGAATTTAACGGAGTAAAAACCGGACAGAATCTACAGGACAATCGCAGTGCTGAGGAACTGAAAGCGGAAGCCATACGTGTGGCGAAAAATGCGGATGTTGTTCTTTTTATAGGTGGTTTGAATAAAAGTGAACACCAGGATTGCGAAGGTATAGATAGGGAGACAATGGAACTACCATACAATCAAAACGAGCTGATTATGGAACTGTTTAAAGCCAACGAGAACTTAGTTGTTGTCAATATCAGTGGTACAGGGGTGGCTATGCCTTGGAAAGACCAAGTACATTCTATCCTGCAAGCATGGTATTTAGGCAGCGAAACCGGTAATACCTTGGCATCTGTACTCCTTGGCGATGTGAATCCGAGTGGAAAACTTCCTTATACATATTATTCAAGTCTTGACCAGTGTGGCGCCCATAAGTTGGGAGAGTATCCCGGACACAAGGGAATAGATGCCTTGGGTAACGAGGTTTTTGACATCCCATATAATGAAGGCATATTCGTAGGTTATCGGTTTATTGACAAAAATAGGCTGAAACCTACTTTTCCCTTTGGTCACGGGTTGAGCTATACAACTTTCGAATACGGCAAAGCAGAAGCAGACAGAAAAATAATGGAAAAGAACGAAAAATTAGTCATTACCGTTCCTGTAACAAACACAGGTTCTCGTGCGGGTGCCGAAGTAATACAGCTTTATATTCGAGATTTGAAGTCATCTTTACCTCGTCCTGTAAAGGAGTTGAAAGGTTTTTGCAAGGTAGTGCTTAAACCTAATGAAACAAAGCAAGTATCTTTTACAGTTACTGCAGAAGAATTGGCATATTTTGATGATGCGAAGCATCAATGGGTTGCTGAACCCGGTAAGTTTGAGGCTTTGGTTGCTGCTTCATCTGCCGACATTCGCACAAAAGTTAGCTTCGAACTAAAATAAAGTCTATAAATACAGAACCATTGTATATACTCAAATGCCATACCGGATACCCTAAATAGGGATATTCAGGAGATAATTAACTGATTGTTTTGCAGAATCTTAAGCGATTTGTATCTTTTCAAACCCCCGATACACCCATCACGGGCTTATTCGGGGGTTATTCATAAAAATTTCTAGCATTGAAGTTACAAAAAATATCTGACATAGAACAAACATTATACTTTACAGAATATGATTTTCTGCAACTTTTTTCTAAAAGTTTCCCTTTTACAGAAATTGGTCGCATTTATGAGTTACTCGGGAATTTGAAAATTAAAAAATTTAAAAAAAATGATAACTTTTTGATTTTTTTTGATTGTCAAATTCCCATATACGTTTAACGGATTTGACCATGACGGTGTAGAAAGTGTAAATATTGATAATATGAAAATAACTTCATCAGACGGTGTGCTTTACATCAAATCGCAGACTGAACGAAATATCAATATTGTATTTCCGAATGGTATTACAGTAAGTCAACACTTGAATGCCGGGAATAATGTTATTTCAAATCTTGCTACAGGTGTATATATCGTTGAAGGTGAAAAATAGTATTGTAATCCGTGATATTCATGTCATAAAAAAAGGCTATGTCGCAGTCACCAGCGATGTGGCCTTTTTTAGTGTCTCGATATTTATTATATTTGCACAAAAAATTAAAACGATGGAATACTTTATTTATTTTGTAGTAGCGATATTGATGTTGCTTTCCTTTATAGGTTGTGTCTTACCTGCTATCCCCGGTCCACCATTAGCGTTTATCGGCTACCTCTTATTGCTGTTGACACCTGCAGGCACGGGATTGTCGACCGGTGCTATAATCCTTTTCGGTGTCCTTACATTATTGACTATAGTAGTAGACTTTGTTATCCCTGCATTAGGAGTGAAATTTTTCGGAGGTACTAAATGGGGAAAGTGGGGTTGCTTTATCGGTTCTATCGCAGGTCTTCTTTTTATGCCGTGGGGATTAATAATCGGACCTTTTTTAGGAGCGTTTATCGGTGAACTGTTGGGAAATAATACTACTAATGCCGCTCTGATGTCCGGAATAGGATCGCTGCTTGGCTTTCTCTTTGTCACCGTATTCAAGATAGGTGTTACAGTGGCATTGATATATTCTTCTTTTGCAGCGATTTTCAGTTGCTTGAATCCATTTCAATAGGCTCTTTGCCGGTGTACACTCAGTTGTACACCATAGTGAATAACTTCTTGCAAGTAAAAAAAGTAATGACGTAATATATTGATAATTAACAAGATACTAAAAGTATATTATCCTTTCGAAATATTTTTTTTAAAAATCTCAAAAAAATATTTGGCAGGTTGAAAAAAAGTTTATACCTTTGCAACGCTTTAGGGAACGACGCAGTTCCTTGAGCAAAGAGGATTGTCTTATGGTGTAATGGTAGCACTGCAGTTTTTGGTTCTGCCTGTCTTGGTTCGAATCCAGGTAAGACAACAACTTGCGAGAGTTTGCTAATAAAAATGGCAGACTCTCTTTTTTTTATAGTAAAAATGTCGGAAAAGTTTGAAAAAACTGCTGATAATGGACAAAAAATGTGAATTAAAGTATGTAAATTAGATTAATAATATTATATTTGCATAAATTTTATATTTAACAATGTATAAATCAGTCAATAATAACCGAATTTGTAACTTTATAAAATCACATCTTTTATGAAAAACAGGAATTCTCGCATAGCCGTCATTACCGAGATTCTGAATAAACACATTATCAGGAGTCAAGAAGACGTATTAAGATTACTATTGGAAAGGGGAATAGAGGTTACTCAAGCAACTCTTTCAAGGGATTTGAAAAAACTTCACGCCACAAAGACCACTGATGGTAAAGGGCGTTACCGGTACGTAATCCTTGAGCCGGAACATATAGTCCGGAGTAGTGAACTTAAGGACGTGCCCGTGCTCATGGCAGGGCAAAAGGAGAAATTTCACAGTGCGGTGATTTCATGCGCTGTTTCGAACAACATCGTTGTGTTAAAGACACGAAACGGTTACGCAAGCGGATTAGCGTATGATATTGATACTCTTCATTCTCCTCATATTCTTGGCACTGTACCGGGAGCGGATACTGTGTTTATGATAGTAGATGCGAATCTTAAGTATGAGCAGATAATTGAATTGCTCCATTCATTTTTACCCGAGTCAATCCTTAAGAGTATGGGACAAAACTCGATTTTAGGAACTTAATTGTGTAACATTAAAAATATTGTCAACCAGTAAAAACAAATGCCCGATTGTTCAGAAATAGAAATTGTTGTAGCCGGCGAAGAACATATTAAGTTTGTAGATGAAATACTTGACACTATCAATAGAGCTGCCAAAGTGCGCGGTACAGGTATCGCCAAGCGTTCACCGGAGTATGTTCGTCAAAAGATGCTGGAGCATAAGGCTGTAGTGGCGTTGTGCAACGGAGAGTTTGCCGGTTTTAGTTATATAGAGTGTTGGAGCAATAAGGAGTTCGTAGCGAACTCAGGTCTTATTGTCGCAGATAAATACCGGGGAATAGGTTTATCCCGACGTATTAAAGAACGAATTTTCAGGCTTTCAAGAGAAATGTTTCCTAATGCAAAGATTTTTTCTTTGACTACAGGTGCAGCAGTGATGAAGATAAATTTTGAACTTGGCTACCGACCGGTAACGTTTGATGAACTTACCACTGATGAGGCATTCTGGCGAGGCTGTGAAAGTTGTGTGAACTTTGATATCCTTCAGCGTAACGGCGGACATAAGTGTCTGTGTACAGGACTTATGTATGATCCGTCCGAACCGTATCACAATACAATAATTAAATAATTACAAACAATTTTTTATCAACTACAAATGAACAAGAAAAAAGTAGTATTAGCGTTCAGTGGAGGTCTTGACACCTCTTTTGCTGTCAAATATCTGAGTGAAGATTGCGGTTACGATGTTTACACCGCAATCGCGAACACCGGTGGCTTTTCACAGGAGGAGTTAAAGAAAATAGAGGAAAGAGCAATGGCTCTCGGTGCTGTTGACCATGCTACGCTTGACATTACTCAAGAATATTACAGCAAGAGTATTAAGTACATGATTTTCGGTAATGTGCTTCGTAATGGCACTTATCCGATTTCAGTAAGTTCCGAGCGTATTTTCCAGGCTATCGCTATTATTGAGTACGCTAAGAAGATAGGTGCTCACTGCGTGGCTCACGGTAGTACAAGTGCCGGAAATGACCAAGTGCGTTTTGACTTGACTTTTCAAATCCTTGCTCCCGAAATAGAAATCATCACTCCTACTCGTGATATGAATCTTACTCGAGAATACGAGATTGAGTATCTTAAGAAACATGGCTACGAGGCAGATTTTACGAAACTTGAATACTCTATCAATAAAGGTCTGTGGGGTACAAGTGTAGGTGGTAAGGAAACTCTTAAGAGTAATCAGACGTTGCCTGAAGAGGCTTATCCTACTCAGATGACTGCTAAGGAAGACCGTCAAATCACTGTTGATTTCGTTAAGGGTGAAATATCTGCAGTAAATGGTGTGGAATACAGTGATAAAGTTGCTGCAATTCAGGCACTTGAAGAAATTGTTGCTCCTTACGCAATAGGTAGAGATATGCACATTGGTGACACTATTATCGGTATTAAAGGTCGTGTAGGCTTTGAAGCCGGTGCTCCATTGCTGATTATTGCCGCACACAAGATGCTTGAAAAGCATACTCTCACCAAGTGGCAACAGTATTGGAAGGACCAGCTCGGTAATTGGTACGGCATGTTCTTGCACGAAGCGCAGTACCTAGAACCGGTGATGAGAGAAATAGAGTCATATTTGATTACATCTCAGCGTAATGTTACGGGTCGTGTGATAGTGAACCTTATGCCATACAGATACGTCTTAGTGGGAGTTGAAAGTGATTTCGACTTGATGAAGACGGATTTCGGCGAGTACGGTGAACTCAGCAAGGCTTGGACTGCTGACGATATTAAAGGCTTTACCACTATTTTGGGCAATCAAATGAAAATTTATCATAGCGTGTTAAAGCGTAATGGTAAATCGGATTTTTAATTGAAAAGGTTATGATACAAGCAGGAATTATCGGAGGTGCCGGTTACACGGCGGGTGAATTAATACGCTTATTGTTAAATCACCCTGACGTGGAGTTAAAGTGGGTCCATTCTTCAAGTAATGCGGGTAAGCCGGTGACAGATGTTCATAAAGGTTTATTCGGTGAAACAGACCTCGTGTTTTCTGATACTTACAACTATGATAATATCAATGTCCTCTTTTTCTGTACTCCTCACGGAGAGTCTCGCAAGTTTATGGCAGAAAATTCGGCTACAATGCCTAAGGATATGAAAATCATAGATTTGTCAAATGATTTCAGGATTGAAGACGGTAGTCATGATTTCGTGTACGGTCTTCCGGAACTGAATCGTAAAAGGCTTGTTCGCGGTGCTATTCACGTAGCGAATCCCGGGTGTTTTGCCACTGCTATCCAACTGTCTTTACTCCCGTTGGCAAAAAATCTGTTGCTCAATTCAGATATCCATATTACTGCCATAACCGGTAGTACGGGCGCAGGTGTAAAACCCTCTGTCACAACGCATTATTCGTGGAGAAACGATAACGTTTCCATCTATAAGCCGTTCCGCCATCAGCACCTTGATGAAATACGCCAAACTCTGAAAACTCTTCAGAGCGGTTTTAATTCCGAAGTGCTGTTCGTGCCTATGCGCGGGTGTTTTTCGCGCGGAATTATGGCTGTGACATATATAGACTGTAACTTGGCGATAGAGGAAGTAAAGCATCTCTATGAGGAATATTATTCGGATCATAGTTTTACGTTCGTGAGCGATGTTCCTGTGGATTTGAAGGACGTGGTAAATACTAACAAGTGTCTTATCCATCTTGAAAAGATTGACGGAAAGCTGCTCATAACTGCAGTTATAGACAATCTGCTGAAAGGTGCATCAGGAACGGCTGTCCATAATATGAACTTGCTTTTCGGGCTTTCTGAAAAGATAGGCTTGCAGCTTAAAGCTTCAGCTTTTTAAGAAAGTAAGTATTGATGATACAATATTTGAGAGTCACATCAGTGAGATGTGGCTCTTATTTTTCTGAGAATAGAGTTCAGCCGATTGACAAACTCGTAGTTTTTCAGTCCCCAGCGCGGTGAGATGAGCAATTCGTCAGGTGATTGAGATGTGAAACGCTCTATGGCAATGTTCGGGTTTATTCTTTGTATTATTTTAGCGCAGAGTGAGAGATATTCATCAATGCTGAATGTGTGGAGTTCGTAAAGGTGCTTTTCAAGGTCAGAGGCAAGTCGAGTGCCTCGGATAACTTGCAGTTGGTGGAATTTTATTGTCTGAATCGGTAGTTCAGAGGCTTTGTCAACAGTGTTGAGCATCATTTCTTCATCTTCGCCGGGCAGACCTAAGATGAAGTGTAACCCGGTGTCAATACCCGCATCGTGAGTTCGCTTTACCGCATCTACGGTTTCTTCCCAGGTGTGACAGCGGTTAATGCGTACGAGCGTTTCATTGAATGATGATTCTGCACCGTATTCTATCATCACTTTTCCCGGGAATGAATTTAAGTCGGATAGTTTTTGCAGTAATTCATCGGGCATACAATCCGGTCGCGTGCCGATAATAAGCCCGTCAACACCGTCAACGCTCAGCGCCTCGAAGTACATATTCATCAGTCGGTCAATGTCTGATGAATGAGTGTTCGTATATGCTTGAAAATATGCCAAATACCTCATTTGCGGATATTTGCGTGCAAAGAAGTGTTTAGCCTTTTCAAGTTGTGACGTGATGCTTTCACCTTTTTGCGCGAAAGACGGGTTAAAAGCTTGATTATTACAGTACGTGCAGCCACCGTAGCCTTTTGTGCCGTCGCGGTTAGGACACGTAAATCCTGCATTGACCGTAAGTTTCTGCATCTTATGGTCAAATCGTTCAGCAAGGTAGTCTGCGTATTCTCTGTAAAACTGTCCCATTACATTTTTACAGTCTTATTTGCAAGCCATGCATCAAGAATAATTATTGCAGCCATTGCTTCAACCACCGGTACTGCTCTTGGCAATACACAAGGGTCATGACGCCCTTTGGCTTTAAGCACAGTGGCATTTCCGTCTTTGTCAACGGTCCGGACTTCTCTGAGCAGAGTGGCAACGGGCTTGAATGCTACGCGAAATGTGATGTCTTGCCCATTTGAAATACCGCCTTGTATTCCGCCTGAATGATTGGTGAGAGTGGTGATTTTTCCGTCTTTACTGATGAAGGTGTCAATCATTTCACTTCCACGATGTGTGACACCTTCGAACCCCATACCGTACTCAAATCCCTTGGCAGCGTTGATGCTCATCATAGCAGAAGCAAGAACTGCATGGAGTTTGCCGAAAGCCGGGTCGCCGAGTCCTGCCGGGCAACCTTTGATGATGCCTGTGATAATACCGCCGATAGTGTCTCCATCTTTTTTTACGTCAAGAATGAGCGATTTCATTTTAGCCGCTGTTTCTGCATCAGGGCAGCGTACGTCATTGCTGTCAATGGCAGTCAAGTCAAGTTCCGTGTAATTCTTGTCCACGGTGATGTCTCCAACTTGTGAGGTGTAGGCGCAGATGTCAATTCCTACAGTTTTTAGTGCTTGCTTGGCAAATGCACCCGCCACAACTCTGGAAATAGTTTCACGTGCTGATGAACGTCCGCCACCTCTATAGTCGCGGATACCGTATTTTGCAGAGTAGGTAAAGTCAGCATGGGACGGACGGTACAAGTCTTTGATATTACTGTAATCCGCAGAGTGGTGATCCGCATTGCGTACGATAAATCCGATGGGTTGTCCTGTGGTCTTGTTTTCAAACATTCCGGAAAGGATTTCCACTTTGTCTTGCTCGTTGCGTGCGGTGACGATATCAGATTGTCCCGGGCGACGTCTGTCGAGTTCTTTTTGGATTAAATCCGTACTTATTTCAATGCCGGCGGGCATACCGTCAATCACTCCTCCGATAGCCGCACCGTGGGATTCTCCGAAGGTGGTAACGGAAAAAATATTACCAAACTTATTCATCATCTTCAGTTTTTACCTCTTTATGTGTTAAGTCTGCAATAGTGGCATGAGTATAATTTATCAAATCCTTAGGGTCAAGTTTTAGTTGCAACCCTCTAATGCCGGCACTGACGTAGATGTAGTCAAAATCCGTAGCAGTACTGTCAATGTATATGGGGAACGGCTTTTTCATACCTATAGGAGAGCAGCCGCCGCGAATGTATCCGGTGAGCGGTAAAAGTTCTTTCATCGGTATAAGGTCAGCCTTTTTTGCACCGGCGATTTTAGCAGCCTTTTTGAGATCTACTTCATCATCACCGGGAATCACCGTGACGAAGTATCCGGAGCGTTCGCCTGATAAGACAAGAGTCTTGAAAACTTGCTTGATATTCTCATTAAGTTGCTCGGCTATGTGAGTAGCAGCAAGATTATTTTCGTCAACAGTGTAAGGTACTAACTCGTAATGTATTTTAGCGCGGTCAAGCAGACGTGCCGCATTAGTTTTATTAATTCCTGCCATAATATGGAAATTTATTTCTACTGTTTGTCATAAAACAATAAAAGAACTTTGTAAGTGCAAAGGTAATAAATAAGTTTAAGAATAGGCACGGCTCTTTCATTTAAAATATATAATAGAGTGAGTAAAAAAGACAACGTTATCAAGGAAAGTCGGAGACTTTAGGCTGTAAGTAACTCAGG
>SAMEA104315426__coassemble_468_pt1 | contig 24069 bp, 17 predicted proteins | sample SAMEA104315426__metabat2_low_PE_027 | metagenome-assembled genome bin SAMEA104315426 (sample SAMEA104315426) | gut metagenome | biome: Monkey gut; feature: monkey-associated habitat; material: faeces | place: China | collected 2013 | reverse complement strand
ACGGGTAGTAGCACCGGCAAAGTACATATCGGCGGCTTTTTGGGAGATAACTACACCACCGTGACCGCCTGCTACTGGAAGAACAATCATGAACAAGGCATCGGCTACAATGATAAAGTCGCCGAAGTCACGAAGGTGGACGGCACTAACGTTACCTGGCAGAAAGCCGTTGATGCCATGAACACCGCCTTGCAGAACGCAGGCTCAGAGTGGCGTTACGAACTTAACGGAGCATTGCCTACCTTGAGGAAGCAGTAAGCTGTTGCGGGCGGAAAAGTTCCGTCCGCAACGGAAAGAATCGAAGTATAACCCCCCAAAAAATATGGTTATCGTTTCACTTCCTTTAACTCTTCTCTTTGTAGAAGATAATCGCTCATGGCAAAAGAGATTACTATACCACACCCAAGGGCTTTTATAGCAGCTTTGGCTGTGGTTCCGGTATCTACGACATTGTCTATGGTATATGGGACTCAATTTGTTGGCAAGTTTTTTTTTGTTTGTAAAATCCCATATATTCAGCGGAGAGCTTGTGACTTCTTTTCTTGGCTTCGTATTGTGATTCTCGCTCACGACACAGTAAGACATCAACGAAAGTGAGATGAGTATATGATGAGGAGATTACTTTTGTTAATTGCAAGGTCTATATAGCTCTTCCATGATGACATGGGATAGGTACGAGGACCGCACCATGAGGGGAGCAACTTGGCAATCTGACGTGCTGCATAATCTATTGCATCATTGTTTCCGTCTTTCAGTTTATGTGATACCCACTGGTTGATACCTTCTTGGTATCAGCCGGTGGATAGAAATGTAATGCCGTCTGATACGGTTCTTACAGGTTGCCATAATTTCTTTATTTTGTATGTGTGATATGATGTAAAATTTGTAAAGATTGTAATAAAGCGAAAGTCATTTCGTTATTTTGACAAAGAAAAAACATCAATAATATGAAACGACATCTTTTTTTTCTGTATTTTGCATTAGTATCTATTTTAACATTCTCACAGAACTATACTGTCAGCGGACGAGTGACCGACTATAATGGGCTGCCTGTTGATTCATGTTCCGTTATTATATATAATCCTGATTTTTCCGAGGCTTTTGAAGTACTAAGCAACGCTGACGGATATTATAGAATAGACAGTGTTCCACAAGGAAGATATGCCGCCATAGCCGCTATGCGAGTTAGTGAATATCCAAGAGTTATGCAAGTGCCGTTTGATAAAATGAAACTTGAGTTTTGGGCTTGGAATGTCATTCTAAATCGCGACTTAATGCTGGATATACACTATGATAAGATGGAACTTTATGGCACTAAGGCGTTCTTCGAATATGGAGGTCGCCAAGAACTTCTTATCTATACACGACCAATGAGCGTAACAAAGGTTATTCGTGACCCTAATTTTATGGATAAAGCCGCACAAGAAAAGAATACTAATGTGACAATAGCACCTGAATTTATTGAATTCAAAGTATATGTTGACGGTACTCCGACAGACGTTTTGTCCGTACAGCATCTGTCGCTTCCTAATACGAATGGTAACAGCATAAATGATGATTGCTATCTGATACAGACGGCTATCCCAAATGGCATTTATTCACATTTTGAAAATCCATACGAAGTTCGAGTGGTAGGACATAATAAGGAATTTGACGAATGGGGAGAAAGTGTTTATTATCTCGAAGTACCTGAATATAATTCTGTAAAATAGTATTGTCTTTTCGCAAACTATATCGGGTGCATAATTTTGGTCTTAATGTGCTTAAGAATAAACGTGGTAAAAGGTATTTAATAAGCATATATAATTTCATGTGATTATATTTCAATTTGCTACACTGCTCTTTTACGAGCCTAAATGAAGGAGCTGTTAATCTGTATTATATTCTTTTGAAAAAAATGTGCAGGTGCGTGTAAAAAATTTGTACCTTTGTAGATATTTATTCAAAAGTATTTGGTAATGAAGAAAATATTTGTTTTATCCCTGATTTTATGCTTTTTTGTCGTGTTGACGACGAGTTGTGGCGGTGCAAAATTGGCTACTGCTAATGAACAGTACGATAGGGGTGAATACTTTGATGCTCAGAAGACTTATCGAAAGATTTATAATAAGTTGACAAAGCGTGAGGAGCGAAGTCAGCGCGGTGTTGTGGCGTATAAACTCGGGTTATGCTATGATAAATTAAATCAGAGTGCGCGTGCAAGTGCCGCATTCCAGAATGCTATCAGGTACGAGTATCCGGATAGTACTGCTTATTTGCTTTTAGGTAAGTCTCTTCAGGCTGAGGGTAAATATTCTACGGCTGTCAATGCTTACGAGAAGTATCTTTCATACGCAGCTTCTCCGGCAAATGAGAAGCAACGTAAGTTTGCTGAGACAGGTATTGCCGGTTGTCGTGTTTCTCTTGCTAAAAAGGGTGACAAGACAAGGTACGTAGTCAAGAATGCCAAGTTGTTTAACTCAAGGCGAAGTGACTATGCTCCAATGTTTTTTGATAAGAATTATGATAAACTGTATTTCACTACGACGTCTGAAAAGGTTAAGGGCGACAAAAAGAGTGAAATTACAGGTATGAAAAACGGTGATATATGGGTTGCTTCTAAAAATGAACAGGGCGAGTGGCAAAGACCCGAGCCTGTTGAAGGTGAGTTAAATACTGACTTTGACGAGGGTATTGTATCATTTTCTCCCGATGGAAGCACGATGTATTTGACCAAAGCACGCAGAGAACCAAATGCTTCAACTTCTGTAGAAATTTTTACTTCTACTCGAAGTGATGCCCAGTGGAGCGCCGCTCAGAAGTACGAGATTACTGCAGATACCGTTTCTTGCTATGGTCACCCGGCTGTTTCACCTGATGGTAATTGGCTGTATTTTTCATCAGATATGCCCGGAGGAAGCGGTGGTAAGGATTTATGGAGAGTGAATCTGAAAGAAAAGCAGGGAACTCTTGAAAACCTTGGTGAATTTATTAATACACCCGGTGATGAAGAATTTCCATACGTAAGAGAGGATAGTCTTCTTTACTTTGCCTCAAACGGACACCCGGGTTATGGCGGTCTTGATATTTTCCGAGCAAAATTAACGCCGTCAGGCGGTTGGCTTATTGAAAATATGGGACAACCGATAAATTCTTCGGCAGACGATTTCGGAATAACCTTTGGTAAAGGTGAATCCGGATTTTTCAGTAGCAATAGAGGTGATGGAAGAGGGTATGACCACATATATTCATTTGAATTGCCGGATCTTAAAATAATGATAACGGGTTGGGTGCTTGATAAAGACGAAGAACCGGTTCCTAATGCCGTGATAAGAATAGTGGGGAATGATGGTTCTAATCAGAAAGAAGTAGCTCGCAATGACGGAAGTTTTAAATTTCCTTTGAAGCGTGGCGTGTCTTACGTGATGATGGCAGGAGCAAAGGGATACTTGAACGGAAAACAAGAGTTTACATCAGATACTGCGGAAGAAGATGCAGAGTACAGTGTGGATTTTATCCTGGCATCTATAAATAAGCCGGTAGTGATAGAAAATATATTCTACGATTACGATAAGGCGTCATTAAGACCGGAAAGTAAACAAGCACTGGACGAAATGGCTCAGATAATGAGAGATAATCCTAATATTACCATAGAGATGGCATCACATACTGACCGTCATGGCGGTGATGCATATAATATGAATCTGTCTCAGCGCAGGGCTCAGTCCGTAATTGACTACCTGATTTCCGTAGGCATATCAAAAGACAGACTTCAAGCTCAAGGTTACGGCAAATCAAGACCAAAGAAGATTACTAAAAAATTGAACAGAGAGTATCCTCAGTTCGAAGAAGGAACAGTATTGACTCCTGAATTTATAGAGACTCTTTCAGAAGAAGATAAAGATGCGGCAGACCAGATAAACCGTCGAACCGAATTCCAAGTACTGAGTACTGATTACATCTATTGATAAGAAATGAATTTCAGAACTGAAATAAAACCCGAAAAGGCTACACCATTTATCACTCACAGTAAGCCTGTGGTGATGATGGGATCTTGCTTTACGGAAAATATTGGTGAAAAGTTCCGCGATGCACTATTTGATGTAACTGTAAATCCGTGGGGTACACTATATAATCCTGTCAGTATCTACAATGAGTTAAACGCAGTGGTAGAAAACTTAAATGCGGATCGGTCACGAATTATTGAGTACAACGGTTTGTACCATTCTTACGACCACCATTCAAAGTTTTCAGCAAAGACGTCTGAAGAAATAGTGAGTCATATTGATGCCGTCACGAGTGAAGCATATACAAAACTAAAAGAAGCATCAGCATTAATAATCACATTCGGAAGTGCTACTGTATTCAGACTTGTGGCTGATAACAGCATTGTGGGAAATTGCCATAAATTGCCGGCAAAGATGTTCGTGCAGCAACGATTGGATATAAATGAAACAGTCATACAATGGACGGAGTTGCTGAAAAGAGTGATAAAATTAAATCCGTCAATAAGGATTATTTTCACAGTGAGCCCTATTCGTTACAAGGCATACGGATTTCATAACAGTCAACTTGATAAAGCTCGATTGCTGCTAATATCGGATATCATCAGAGAGCAGATAAATGCTGAAAAAGGTAATGAAGGCAGAGTCATATATTTTCCGTCATACGAAATAATGATGGACGACCTGCGAGATTACCGATTTTATGCTCAAGATATGATACACCCTTCAGAAGTAGCAGTGAACTATATATATGAGATATTCTCCCGCCAATTTTTCAGTGAAAAGACAATGTCTTTGGCTGCAAAATGTGAGGGGTACACTCGTAGGCTCAATCACAGATTTTTAACAGACAATACTGAAGAAATAAATAAGTTCAATAATGATACTGAAAAAATCAGAATTGAAATAGAAAGTGAATTGAAACATGAAATATAATATTATAGACAGCAGGGCGGTTATAGCCCCGGCAAATACTACTTTTTATGCCATTCATACGGAAACGAACAATGGACATAAGTATATTCCTGAATTATACAACAAGGGTGTAAGAAGTTTTGTTATAGATGAAGAAGTGCCGTTTCTCAGTGATAAGCAAGAAACTACCGTAATAAGGGTGAAAAATGTACTTGAGGAATTGCAAAAAGAGGCACAAGCGAAAAGACAATCAATGAAAGAAACCGTTTATTTAGGAATAATCGGTAGCCGCGGAAAGACGATAGTGAAAGAATGGCTTCACACTCTGCTTCCTTCATCAGACAGAAGTCCGAGAAGCTTTAATTCACAAATCGGAGTTCCATTGTCAATACTTGATATTGATGAGAAATGTAAGTATGCTATTATAGAAGCCGGTGTATCTAAAAGGGGTGAAATGAAATCCTTGGGCGAAATAATAAGTCCGGAAGTGGTCATTTTTACTTCAATAACCGATGAGCATAACGAAGGATTTGCATCAAAACGTGAAAAAATAGAAGAAAAACTCAAAATCGTCAATAGCAGTTCCAAGATAGTTTATCACTTGGAAAATGATGACTTGCTGACAGAGTGCATTAATGCCAAAATTAAGTCGGAAAATCAATATTCTTGGTCCACGAAGAATAGAGAAGCATATTTATACGTCACCAAAATGGATATCCGAAAGGATTATACCGTGATAGATTTTATTGTAGAAGGTAAAACACTTAAAAACGTCAAGATTCCATTCACTACGGATTACGAAACAGAAGATGCAATAACCGCGATAACTGCCGCATATTTGCTTGAAAATAACGTAAATCTTGAGGTGCTGTCTCAACTTCAACATATTGATACAAGGATTGACGTCATAGACGGACTTAATAATTGCATTTTATTATATGATAAGTTTACAAATGATATAAAGTCATTAATTCCGGCACTTGATTTTGCAACGCGAAGGTTGACCGCAGACAGGACTTTGTCCTTGATATTGCATTTGCCTACCACGACATATTATGAAGAACTTCTCGCGAATGAAGAATTCAAAGCATACGTTGACAAGTTCAGCATTAACTGTATTTTTGTAAAGACAGTTAATGAGTTGATGAACCTTTTTCAAAAAGATGATTTTGTAAACCAAGTAATCCTGGTCAAAGGTGAGCCGTTATCAGGCTTTGACAGTGTAATCTCTACTTTAGAGAGAAAGCAGCATGAGACGGTGATGGAGGTAAACCTGGATAATGTAGTGTTTAATTATAATTTCTTCAGAAGCAAACTAAAGCCCGAAACCGGAATAATATGTATGCTCAAAGCTGCAGGTTACGGTACCGGTTCGCTGCAGCTTGCCAAGACACTCCAACTGCAAGGTGCATATGCTATCGCCGTGGCTGTGATAGACGAAGGAATAGAACTGCGTAAAGCAGGAATTACAATGCCTATAATCGTCTTAAACCCACGAGCAGACGACCTCAAACTTATGTTTGAAAACAAACTTGAACCTGAGGTTTATAACATTGATATACTAAGTAAAATTATTGCGGTTGCCGATGCTAACGGAATAAAGGAATATCCAATACACTTGAAATTGGATACCGGTATGCACCGCCTCGGCTTTAACTTGGGAAACCTGAATGATGCTATAAATATTTTATTGCATCAAAATAATCTTAAATTAGCGACTACATTCTCACATCTTGCTACAGCAGATTGCCTTGATATGAATGACTATACGCAGTCACAACTTGACCTGTTCGAAAAGATGGTGGAAATTCTCAAGAACAATATTCCTTATCAGTTCAAGGCACACATACTTAACACTGCAGGAATCTTAAGATATCCGCAGTACCAGCATGAACTTGTGAGACTTGGTATAGGACTTTATGGTATTGGCGTAATAAACGACGGAAGCGAGAAAGAACTTAGACCTGTGGCATCATTGTACTCCACTATCATTGAAATCAGTGACAGAAAACCCGGAGATACGATAGGCTATTCTCGTAAAGGCAAAATACTTCGTCCGTCAAAGATAGCAACAGTACCAATAGGATATGCCGACGGACTTGACCGTCATTTAGGAAACGGAAATGCAAAATTCTATATCAATGGCGTGCTTTGTCCTATAATAGGCAACATTTGTATGGATATATGTATGGTTGACGTAACAGACTGTGATTGCCGACTTGGCGACAGAGTGGAAATTTTCGGACCACACATACCTGTGACTACGTTATCTGATACGTTAGGAACAATTCCGTACGAAATATTGACGTCGATTTCAGAACGAGTAAAACGAGTATATTTTCGCGAATAAAAATGGATAAATTAAGACGTAGAATTCTTCAAGACGGACGGTCTTTGCCGGGAGGTATCCTTAAAGTTGACAGTTTCTTAAATCATCAACTCGACCCAAACCTTATGATGGATATCGCTCGCGCTTTTGCTACAAAACTTGATGGCAAACCGATAAACAAAATTGTTACCATCGAGGCTTCCGGTATTGCGCCGGCTATTATGCTCGGGTACGTGATGCAACTTCCGGTAGTGTTTGTAAAAAGGAAAGTCCCGAACACAATGGAGAAATACTATGTTCGTGATATCCATTCTTTTACAAAAGACAGAGATTATACAATATGCATATCATCGGACTATTTGACACCTGATGACCATATAGTATTTATTGATGACTTTATCGCATACGGCAATGTTGCCAAGGGTATTATTGATTTATGCGCACAGTCCGGTTCTACTATAGAAGCATTCGGATTTGTGATAGAAAAGAAATTTCAAGGCGGAGGAGATAAGCTCAGGGCTGAAGGCTTTGACGTATGCTCACTTGCTACTATAATAAAACTTGAAGATGGAAAAATCTTCTTAAATGATTAATATTACATGAAACCACAACAACTTCAAATACAAGATTTTGACTACGATTTACCAGAGGACCGTATCGCAAGTCACCCGCTTGCGCAGCGTGACAAATGCAAACTTCTCGTAAGAACAGTCGATGGCGACATTTCAGAACATATTTTTGCTGAATTGCCGAAACTGTTACCTGTTGATTCAATTCTCATATATAATAATACGCGCGTGATAAATGCACGACTCAGATTTCGTAAAAAATCAAATGAACAAAATGACGGCGCATTGATAGAAATCTTTTGTCTTGAGCCGGCAATGCCGCGTGATTATGCTCAGAATTTTGCAGTGACAGATTGCTGTTCATGGCTTTGTTTCGTAGGTAATTCCAAGAAATGGAAAGAAGGACCTCTTGAACTGAACCTGACAGTGGAAGGTAAAAGTGTAACTCTTTGTGCAGAAAGAGAGGAGAGAATAGGAAATGCATCACAAGTAAAATTCTCTTGGAATGATAATAGCGTTACATTCGCAAAAATAATTGAGGCTGCAGGAGAAATTCCAATTCCGCCTTATTTGAATCGCTCTACCGAAAATTCCGATTCCACTGACTATCAGACGGTGTACTCTCATATTGACGGCTCTGTGGCAGCACCGACAGCCGGACTGCACTTCACGGATAATTTACTTGAAGAGATTTCCGCACTTGGTATCCCTCGCAGAGAACTGACACTCCACGTAGGTGCAGGAACATTCCAGCCTGTCAAGAGTGATAATATAGGAGAGCATTTGATGCACTCTGAGTTTATTGCAGTAGAAAAAGCACTTATAGAGGAACTTGCAACTACGGATAGAAGAGTGATAGCCGTGGGAACTACTTCCGTAAGAACATTAGAGTCGTTGTACCACATCGGTTGCTTGATTAGTCAGGGTAAATTTAGCGGTGAAGTACCTCAATGGTACCCGTACGATGAGTCACACCCGGCATTATCCAAGAAGGAAGCGCTACAGTGCATACTCGGCTATATGAAGCAGAAGGGGATTAATACCCTGATTGCCTCTACAAGAATTATTATAGCCCCTGGCTACGAATACAAGATAGTGCAAGGAATGGTTACAAATTTCCATCAGCCAAAATCCACATTACTTCTCTTGGTATCTGCTTTTGTGAAAGGATATTGGAAGCATATTTACGAATATGCACTAAATCACAACTTCAGATTTTTATCTTATGGAGATGCATGTTTGTTTCTATAAAGCATAGCAAATTATAAAATTGTTTGTAAATTTGCCACTTCAAAATAGTAATATCATTTATCAATGACTGACCAAGTTAATCAAGACAATACAGATAAGACCAAGAAGATTATTCGTTGGTTATGGTACGGTTTCGCCGGATTTTTTGTATTCCTCTTTTTATTTTTTCTTCTTATCTACAATGGTTGGATAGGATATATGCCTCCAATAGAGGAACTTAAAAATCCTCAAGATAAGTTTGCCACCGTAGTATATTCTTCAGATGGTGAAGAATTAGGTCGCTATTTCAGAAATACGGGAAACAGGGTGTATGCAGACTATGAAGATATATCCCCATACGTAGTTCAAGCACTTATTGCAACAGAAGATTCACGATTCGAGGAACACTCCGGTATAGATTTGCGAGCAGTAGGGCGTGTTATTGTGAAAACATTGATATTGCACAATAAAAATGCGGGCGGAGGTTCTACTATCACTCAGCAGCTTGCAAAGCAACTATTTTCACCATCTTCCGATAATGCACTTGAAAGAGCATTCCAGAAACCAATTGAATGGATGATAGCCGTGAAGCTTGAACGTTTCTATTCAAAGGACGAGATAATAAAGATGTATCTTAATCAGTTTGACTTCCTTTACAATGCAGTAGGTATTAAGTCTGCCGCGTACGTCTATTTCGGTAAAGATACGAAGGACTTAACTATTGAGGAAGCTGCAATGCTCGTGGGTATGGTTAAGAATCCTGCTTATTATAATCCTGTAAGACGACCTGAACGAACCCAAAACAGACGAAATGTAGTGCTCGGGCAGATGCTTAAGGAAAATATGATAACTCAACAGCAGTACGATTCGTTGGCTCAAATTCCTATTAAATTGAATTTCCACAGAGTAGATCATAAGGAAGGACTTGCACCGTATTTTCGTGAAGAGTTACGCCGATTCCTTAATGCCAAGAAGCCAAAACTTTCTGATTACTTTGAATGGGAAAAACAGAAGTATATTGATGACTCTATCGCATGGGAGAATAATCCGCTATACGGCTGGATAGAAAAAAATCCAAAGCTAGATGGCAGTAAATACGATATTTATACAGATGGACTTAAGATTTACACTACTATAGACTCTCGTATGCAAAGATATGCAGAGGAGGCTGTGCTCGAACACATGCAGTCGCTCCAAAAACAATTCTTCCGTGAGAAAAAAGGCGTATCATGCGCACCTTATACAACGAACCGAGATGAAATAAGTCTTGACCAAATAAATTCTTTGATAAATCGCGCACTTCGTCAGACAGACAGGTACAGAGTGATGAAGAAAAACGGTGCGTCAGAGTCCGAAATTAACAAGGCTTTCAATACACCGGTAGAAATGCGTGTATTCTCTTACGAAGGAGTAGTGGATACTGTAATGACGCCACGAGACTCCGTGCTTTACAATAAGCATTTCCTTCGCACCGGCTTTATGTCGATGGATCCTGTGACAGGTCAGGTAAAAGCATACGTAGGTGGTCCTAATTTCTCTTATTTCCAGTACGATATGGTGTCAACGGGAAGGCGACAAATCGGTTCTACCATTAAGCCGTTCCTATACACATACGCTATGGAGGAAGGCTATACTCCATGTGATGAGTTCTTGAATGAGCAACCCACACTGACCGACGAAAACGGGCGACCATGGTCTCCCCGAAACGCAGGTAGCGCAAGGGTAGGTGAAATGGTGGATTTGAGATGGGCATTGACGAATTCCAATAACTGGATTTCGGCAAGACTGATGTCGCAACTTTCTCCTGCTCAGTTAGCACGTAATATGCACAGTTTCGGTATTACAAACAGGATTGATCCTGTAATATCATTGTGTCTCGGTCCATGTGAAGTATCCGTAAAGGAAATGGTGCAGGCGTATTCAGCATTTGCGAATAAGGGAATGAGGGTAGATCCTCTGTTCGTTACAGCTATTGCAGATGCCAATGGTAATGTTTTGGCAGACTTTACGGCAAAGCATACAGAGGTGATAAGTCAAAAAGCCTACTTTAAGATTTTGTCTATGTTGCTGAACGTAGTTGATGCCGGTACAGGTAACCGCGTCAGAAGAGCACCGTACAATATTACGGCTCAGATGGGAGGCAAAACAGGCACTACGAACTCGAACTCAGATGGTTGGTTTATGGGATTTACTCCTCAACTTGTATCCGGAGTTTGGGTAGGAGGTGAAGAACGTTATATACACTTTAACAGTATGGCATACGGACAAGGAGCGTCAATGGCATTGCCAATATACGGCTTGTATATGAGTAAGGTGTATGCAGACAAGACATTGCCGTATTCTCAGACTGTCAGATTCCCGTCACCGAACTTTGATATTTGTGAAAAAGAATATCTCGGCGATTACGACAATCAGGATGATGTGCAGGAAGCATTTCCTAATGTATTTGATTAGAAATGATTAATAAATGTTAATTAACACCTGCTTTCTGTGATATTTATGTTAAATAAAACTAAACAAATGTTTGAAGTACTCACTCGTTTTGTATCAGATTTGTGTATATGGCGAAAATTGAGTAACTTTGTGACAAAGAATCAAGAGGAGGCTAATGCTTCCTCTTTTTGTTGTATAAAAAACTGATAAAATTAGTTATGATAGACAAAGAACTGCTTACTAAGACAGTAGAAGATGCCATTTCCGGGACGTCTATGTTTATAGTAGAAATAACAATTTCAGCCGATAATAATATCGTAGTGGAACTTGATAGTGACGAAAGTATGGATATTGACACATGTGCGGAAATTACCCGAAAAATAGAGTCGGTTTTTGATAGAGAGGTTGAAGACTACGAACTTGAAGTAGGCAGTGCCGGTCTTACATCACCTTTTAAGGTAAAAAGGCAGTGGACTAAAAATATTGGCAATGAAATAGAAGTTCTCACTCGTGACGGACGAAAATTGACGGGAACTTTAGTTGCTGCAGATGAAGATAACTTTACTATTGAGTATCCTGTAAAGGTAAAAGAGGAAGGAAAGAAAAAGCCCGTGATTAAAGCGCACAAGGAAGTGATTGACTACACTAACAGCAAGAAAGCGTGCTATCTGATAAAGTTTTAAATAGAATATATTAATAACAAAATACACTATAACTCATTTAATTATGGCTAAAAAAGAGCAAGCACCGGATATGGTGGCACTTTTTCAAGAGTTGCAAGAAATAAAGAAAATTGATAAATCCACCATGATTGGTGTACTTGAGGAATCATTCCGTAACGTATTGGCAAAAATGTTCGGCACTGATGAAAACCTTGAAGTAATCATGAACCCGGACAATGGTGACGTACAGATTCTTCAAAACCTTGAAGTAGTTCCTGACGGTGAAGTAGAAAATCCTAATTTGCAAATCAGTCTTTCAGATGCACGTGCAGATGATGACCCTGAAGCAGAAATAGGTGAGGAGCATACTAAAGAAATTATTTTTGCTAAATTTGGAAGACGTGCAATCCTGAACCTTCGCCAGACATTGCAATCAAAGATTCTTGATTTGCAAAAAGAAGCCGTATATTCCAAATTCAAGGATATGGAAGGCGAACTTGTTACCGGTGAAGTTTACCAAACGTGGTCAAAGGAAACACTCTTGCTCGATGATGAGAAAAATGAGTTATTATTGCCGAAAAGTGAAGCAATTCCAAGAGACTTCTTCCGCAAAGGTGAAACTGTCAGAGCCGTTATTGTCAACGTAGATAACAGAAATAATAATCCTAAGATTACTGTTTCACGTACAAGTCCCGTATTTTTGCGCAGACTTTTTGAACTTGAAGTTCCGGAAATCCATGACGGACTTATCAATATCAAAGCCGTTGCGCGTATCCCGGGTGAAAGAGCAAAAATAGCAGTAGAAAGTTATGATGAACGTATTGACCCTGTAGGTGCATGTGTAGGTGTCAAAGGTTCACGTATTCATGGCATCGTAAGAGAACTGAGAAATGAAAATATTGACGTTATCAACTATACGTCAAATCCATCACTTTTCATTCAGCGAGCACTTTCACCGGCAAAGATTTCATCAATCCGTATTGATGAAGAAGAAAAGAAAGCAGAAGTGTTCTTACACCCTGATGAAGTGTCACTTGCAATCGGTAAAGGCGGTATGAACATCAAGTTGGCTTGTATGCTTACAGGCTATGCTATTGACGTTTACAGAGACTCTGATAACGGATACGAAGATGACATCTATCTTGATGAATTCAAAGATGAAATTGACGAATGGGTAATTGACCAATTAAAAGAAATCGGTTGTGTTACTGCGAAAAATGTGCTTGCAATTCCAAGAGATGAACTCATTGAGAAGACTGACCTTGAAGAAGAAACCGTGGATAATGTAATTAAAGTCCTCAAAGCTGAATTTGAAGATTAATAATTACATTTTCCGAGAGTTTTCATAACGTATTTTTCATTTTAATTGACTTATATAATTTTATTCAATATACATGGCGAGAACAAAAATCAGTAAAATAGCAGCAGATCTCAACATTGCTCTTCCAACGGTTGTGGATTTTTTGCGAAAACAGAATATTACGGTTGACGATACTCCTAATGCGCGTGTCGAAGATGCTGTCGTAGAACTTTTAGTTGAACATTTCAAACGCGATAAGGACCTTAAGACTCGTTCTGAAAAGTTCTCGTCTGAACGTCCGCAGCCTAAAAAGAAAAATGAAGGCGCGGAGGTTGAAGAAGTCATTACATCAGTAGAAACCATAAAGACTCCTAAAATTATCGGTAAAATCCAAATTGATAAAAACGGTAACCCTGTGACAACACCGGAAAAACCAGCCCCTAAAGCAGAAACACCGGCTGTAAAGGAAGTTAAAAAAGAAGAACAACCTAAAAAGACTGAAACGGCTGAAGTGAAAACTGAAAATGTCACTTCTGCTGTTGAGGTAAAAACTACACTCAAGGTTGAGGAACAACCGAAAAAAGTAGAGGATAAACAACAACCGAAAGTGGATAAACCCAAAAAAGAAGAACAAGTAAAGAAACAAATTGAAACAATGCCTACTCCTCAAGAAAATAAAAAGGATATAGAAGTTAAGCCGACAGTTGAAAAAGTTGAAGAAAGCAAGAGTGAAAAGGAAGAGATTAGTACTATGCCTTCTGAAACAATGCCCGGTCAGCCGTCAATTAAGGTTGTCGGTAAGATTGACCTCGATGCTCTCAATCAGTCCACACGTCCTAAGAAAAAGACTAAAGAGGAAAAGCGTAATGACAGAATTAAGTCTCAACAGCAATCTGCTGCTGCGCAATCCGGTGATAAGAAAAAACGTAAACGCATAGGTGGCAAGGAAAAGGTTGATATTGAGAAAACCGCTATGCAAAATAGTGGAAACAATCAGTCAAAGAAGGATAATAACGGTGGTCAGCGTCGTGACCAACAAAATGGCGGCGGTTCTCGTAAAGAAAAGCCTGCTAAGCAAGACCGTAACAGAAAGCCTATCCATACCGAAGTTAATGAAGAAGACGTACAGCGTCAGGTAAAAGAGACCCTTGCCCGTCTTACTTCAAAGGATAAGGGACTCAAGAAAGGTGCTAAGTGGCGTAAGGAAAAGAGGGAGGCTTTCGCAGAACGTGAACGAGAAGCTGCTGAAATGGAACAAGCGGAAAGCAAGGTTCTTAAGCTCACAGAGTTCGTTACGGCTAATGACCTTGCATCAATGATGGACGTACCTGTAAACCAGGTTATTGCCACATGTATGAATCTTGGTGTGATGGTTTCAATTAACCAACGTCTTGATGCCGAAACGATTAATATTGTGGCAGAAGAATTCGGGTACAAGACAGAGTACGTTTCTGCTGAAGTTAGTGAGGCTATCAATGCAGAAGAAGACTCTGAAGAAGACCTCGTTCCACGTCCGCCAATCGTAACTGTAATGGGTCACGTTGACCACGGTAAAACATCTCTTCTTGACTATATCCGAAATGCCAATGTGATTGCAGGTGAAGCTGGTGGTATTACTCAGCACATCGGTGCATACAACGTTACTCTTCCTGACGGAAAGCATATAACGTTCCTTGATACTCCGGGTCACGAAGCATTTACTGCGATGCGTGCTCGTGGTGCTAAGATTACCGATATATGTATTATCATCGTGGCAGCTGACGATAATGTTATGCCCCAGACAGTTGAAGCAATAAATCACGCTTCAGCAGCAGGTGTGCCTATTGTGTTTGCTATCAATAAGATAGATAAGCCTCATGCAAACCCTGACAAGATTAAGGAAGAACTTGCAGGTATGAATTACCTTGTAGAAGAGTGGGGCGGTAAATATCAGTCACAAGATATTTCTGCAAAGAAAGGTATCGGAGTAGATGAACTTATGGAAAAGGTACTTCTTGAAGCTGAAATGCTTGACTTGAAGGCAAATCCGAATAGAAATGCAACAGGTTCAATCATTGAGTCATCACTTGATAAAGGTCGCGGTTACGTGGCAACAGTGCTTGTTCAAAACGGTACACTCAGAGTAGGTGATATTATTTTGGCGGGAACACATTTCGGTAAGGTAAAAGCGATGTTCAATGAAAGAAATCAGAGAATTAAAGAAGCCGGTCCTTCAGAACCTACACTTATTCTCGGTCTTAATGGCGCACCTGCTGCAGGTGATACCTTTAATGTGCTTGATTCAGAACAGGAAGCACGTGAAATCGCAACGAAGCGTGAACAACTTCAGCGTGAATTGGGTCTGCGTACAAATAAGCGCGTAACTCTTGAAGATATCGGTCGTCGTCGTGCAATCGGAAACTTCCAGGAACTTAACATTATCGTTAAGGGTGACGTTGATGGTTCTATTGAGGCATTGTCTGACTCATTGATAAAACTTTCAACAGATGAAATTCAGGTCAATGTCCTTCACAAGGCAGTAGGTGAAATTTCAGAAAGTGATGTTACATTGGCAACGGCTTCAGATGCTATTATCATCGGTTTCCAAGTACGTCCGTCGCTTGCCGCACGCCGTGAGGCAGAACGTGAAGGTGTTCAAATCCGTTTGTATTCAGTGATTTATCAAGCCATTGAAGAAGTTAAAGACGCAATGGCAGGTATGCTTGCTCCTGAAGTTAAGGAAGAAGTGCTTGGAACTGCTGAAGTAATGGAAACGTACCATATTTCAAAGGTTGGTACTATTGCCGGTGCAATGGTACGTGAAGGAAAGATTAAGCGTTCATGCAAGGTACGCCTTATCCGTGACGGTATCGTAAGATACACCGGTGAACTCGGATCTCTCAAACGTTTCAAAGATGATGTTAAAGAAGTTGCTACCGGTTATGATTGCGGTCTGTCAATAGCGGGCTACAATGACTTGAAGGTAGGCGACTTGATAGAGGCATTTGAAGAGGTAGAAGTAAACCGTACTCTTTAATGAAAGCCAATATCAATATAGGCACAAATAAAGGCGACCGCATGGCTAATATCAGTCGTGCGGTCGCATTGATTTCAAAACTTTCCCTTTCCGCTCCAAAAGTCTCATCAATTATTGAAACAGAGCCATGGGGATACAAGTCAAATAATCTTTTTCTAAATCAGGGAATTGAAATTGAGACGGATTTATCTCCGGAATTGTTGATAGCCAAATTGAAAGAGATAGAATCAAGCATAGATAACTCTTCACATAGGGATAAACACGGAAATTATCAAGACAGAGTTATAGATATAGACTTGATATATATGGATTCGCTCGTTGTCAATACGGAATCCGTCATTTTACCTCACCCGAGAATGCAGTATCGCAATTTTGTATTAGAACCGATAATTGAGTTGGACCCTGAGTGGATTCACCCTACGTTGAATATGACAGCGTTACAGTTGTGTAAAGAGATTAAAGAATAGAATATGCCAATAATAGTACAAGACGGACTTCCTGCAGTTGATATTTTGGCGAAAGAAGGTATAACCATAGAGTCTGATAAGACGACTTCTTATTCCGGTAAATTGCTTCACATAGCCATTGTCAATTTGATGCCGATTAAAATACAGACGGAAACGGATTTTCTGAGAATACTCAGTAACACTCCGCTGCATATTGCAATAGACTTTATTCAGATGAAGAGTCATAAATCAAAAAATACTTCGGCAGAACATATAGCCAAGTTTTATAAGTGTTTTGACGATATTTGTACAAAGCATTACGGCGGGCTTATAATAACCGGCGCACCGCTTGAAAAGGTGAAATACGAAGATGTTGACTATTGGGCAGAACTGTCAAGGGTAATTGATTGGAGTAAGATGAACGTAAACTCAACGTTTTACGTTTGTTGGGCTGCATTTGCAGGCTTGTATTACAATTACGGAATTGACAAACATATTATAGATAAAAAAATTTCCGGAGTGTTCAGACATAAAGTCTTGGAACGGCAATGCTGTCTGTTCAGAGGCTTTGATGATGAGTTCTACGTACCCCACAGCCGTTTTATTGTTCTTGATAAAAACGAGATACTGTCGGATTCTCGATTGACTATTCTTTCGGAAGGAGAGAAAGCGGGAGTGTATTTGGTTATGGGAGAAAACGGAAAAGAATTTTATGCCACAGGTCACTCGGAATATTCTCCTTTGACACTTGATACTGAGTACAAAAGGGATACAATGAGAGGACTCAACCCGGCAATTCCGGAAAATTATTATAAAAATGATAATCCAGACTGTGAAGTGATAGTAAGGTGGCGTGCGCATGCGAATCTGCTTTTCACAAATTGGATACATCATTACGTAAATCAAGGAAAATTTTAGTATGGCTAAAGATAAACTAAGGTCAATAGAGTTATTGGCTCCTGCAAGAAATGTGGAAACAGGCATTCAAGCCATTATCCATGGTGCTGATGCAGTGTATATAGGAGCCTCAAGTCATGGAGCTCGTTCCGCAGCAGGAAACAGTATTGAAGATATAAGACGATTGGTGAAGTTCGCTCATAAGTTTGATGCCAAAGTATATGTTACCGTTAATACTATAATATACGAGAATGAACTTGAAGAAGTAAAATCTTTGATAGAAGACTTGTATCGTATCGGAGTAGATGCTCTTATCGTTCAGGATATGGCGGTATTAAAACTTGATTTACCCCCTATCGCTATCCATGCATCTACTCAGTGTGATATACAATCAGTGGAAAAAGCCAAGTTTCTGTCAGCTGTCGGTTTTTCTCAGTTAGTGCTTGCGCGAGAATTGTCATTGAGTGAAATCCGTGAAATACACAGTGCCGTTGATGTTCCCCTTGAAGCATTTGTACATGGAGCATTGTGCGTATGTTACAGTGGCGATTGTCAAGCCGGATATATGGCAATGCACCGTAGTGCCAATAGGGGTGAATGTCCGCAAATATGCCGGCTTTCATATAACTTGATAGACGGTAACGGCACAGAGGTTATCAGTCGGAAGCATTTGTTGTCGCTTAAGGATATGAACAGACTTGACTATTTGCAAGATATGATTGAAGCCGGTGTGTCATCGTTCAAGATAGAGGGACGACTTAAAAATGTGGCATACGTTAAAAATGTCGTGTCTGTGTATAGAAAAGCTTTGGATAAAATCATTTCGGAAAATAGTGATAAGTACAAACGCTCTTCATTAGGATATACTGAATATTACTTTGAACCGACGTTAGATAACTCTTTTAATCGAGGATTTACGAATTACTTTTTGACGGATTTACGTCCCGTACATTTGGCATCTTTTGATACACCCAAGTCAATAGGGAAACAAGTAGGAAAAGTAATTTCGTGCCGGAACAATGTCGTGGAATTTAGTTCTGATCAAAAACTGAATAATGGTGACGGCTTGGGATTTTTTGATGCGAGCGGAGTATTTGTAGGATTCAGAGTGAATAAGGTTGAGAGAAATAAATTAATTCTTCGTAATCCGATTAAAATACCGGCAGGTACCGTCATTTATAGAAATAAAGATGTTCAAGCTGATGCCGTATTGGCTAAGGAAACGGCTACGAGATACATTCCGGTCAATATTATGCTGCGCTCCGCTGAGGACGGCAGAATATCTGCAACAGCCACTATTGCAGGAACGAATATGTCTGCAAGTGCGGTTATTGAAGTGGAAGTACAAAAGGCAAAGTCAGTTCAATACGAAGCGCGTAAAAGAGTATTTTCAAAACTCGGAGATACCGTTTATCGCTTAAATGAATTTTCCGACCTACTCGGTGAATTTTTTGTGCCTGCATCTGTATTGACAGAACTTAGGAGGCAGACTATTGAGGCTCTGGATTCCTCTCGAATTGCGGCATATCAATACGATTACAGGCATAGTGAAAAGATAGGTGGAATACTGTTCAATGGCGGCATAATTACGCGTCATGATAATGTTGCTAACAGTCTTGCACGACAGTTCTATTTGGAGCATGGAGCGGTGTCTGTTGAGCCGGCATTGGAGGTCTCGGCAGCCTCAGCAACTGACAAAGGTGAACTGCAAGTGATGAAAACACGTTATTGCTTGAGACGTGAAATGAACAAGTGCCTAAAAACTGCGGAAGGGAAAACTCTTAAAGGACCTTTGACTTTGGTTTCCGGCAACTTGCATTACCGACTTGATTTCGATTGTACTCAATGCGGAATGAACGTAATTTTTCTTTCAAACAAAAATTAAATATCTTATAGAATTATCCTTATTTTATGTAACTTTGCAAAAAGAACTAAAAAACACAAATATGAACAAAGGACGTATATTGGTTACCGGTGGAACAGGCTATATAGGTAGCCATACCACTGTAGAACTTATCAACGCCGGCTATTCGGTTGTGATAATAGATAACTTGTCAAACAGTAATCGTGAAGTGCTTGACGGTATTAAGAATATTACCGGTGTTATGCCTGATTTCGTTGAGGCGGATTGTACTGATATGGCAGCACTTACGGCACTTTTTGATAAATATTCAGATATTAAAGGTATTATAAATTTCGCAGCAAGCAAGGCTGTGGGTGAATCAATGTATAAGCCAATCTTATACTATAGAAACAACCTTAATACGTTGCTCAACTTGCTGGATTTAATGCCGAAGTACGGTGTTAAAGGATTTGTTTTTTCTTCTTCATGTACAGTTTATGGTGAACCTGACGTAAATCCTGTTACAGAGAAGTCTCCTATCAAAAAGGCTACTTCACCTTACGGAAATACAAAGCAGATTAGCGAAGATATTATAACTGACGTAGTAAATTCCGGAGCACCGATTAAGAGTGTTATCCTTAGATATTTTAATCCTGTAGGTGCTCACCCTTCTGCTGAAATAGGTGAATTACCTAATGGTGTGCCTCAGAACTTAATACCATACCTCACTCAGACGGCAATCGGTATCAGAAAGGAACTAAGTGTGTTCGGTGACGACTATGATACTCCTGACGGCTCATGTATCCGTGATTTTATCAACGTTGTTGACTTGGCTAAGGCTCACGTGATGGCTATTGAAAGAATGCTTGAGGATAAGAGTGATAAGAAGATTGAAATCTTTAATCTCGGTACAGGTGTCGGTTTGTCTGTACTTGAATTGATATCTGCATTTGAAAGGGCTACCGGAGTAAAGGTGCCGCATAAAATAGTCGGCAGACGTGCAGGCGACATCGTAAAAGTTTGGGCAGACCCTACATTGGCAAATACCGTGCTTGGCTGGAGGGCAGAAACCTCAATAGAAGATACAATGCGTTCTGCATGGAATTGGCAGGTTAAACTTCGCGAACGTGGAGTAATGTAATAGAAAAATTTAATTATAGATACAATGAAATCAAGAGAAGAACTTATAGACGATTTGCTAAATCTGGCTTTTGCGGAAGACGTAGGTGACGGAGACCATACCACTCTCAGCACTATCCCTGCAGATGCACAAGGAAAACAAAGACTTATAGTAAAGGAAGAAGGTATTCTTGCCGGTGTGGAAATTGCCAAGATGGTCTTTCATAAGTTTGACCCGAATCTTAAGATGACCGTCTTCATCAATGACGGTGCTCACGTTAAGCCGGGTGACATAGCCTTTGTTGTTGAAGGTGCTGTGCGTTCATTGTTGCAGACGGAGCGTATAATGCTGAATATAATGCAGAGAATGAGCGGTATCGCTACTACAACTCATAAGTATCAAGAAAGATTGGCAGGATTAAAGACCAAAGTTCTTGACACTCGTAAGACTACTCCGGGAATGCGTATTCTTGAAAAAGAGGCTGTCAAAATCGGTGGCGGTTGCAATCACCGTATTGGACTTTTTGATATGATTCTTATTAAAGATAACCATGTGGACTTTGCCGGTGGTATTCCTCAGGCTGTGGCAGCAGCCAAGAAATATTGTGCTGAAAAGGGCAAAAATCTTAAGATAGAACTTGAGGTTCGTAATACAAAAGAAATTCTTCAAGCACTTGAAGCCGGTGTTGACCGTATTATGCTTGATAATTTCACTCCGGAAGCAACGCGTGAGGCTGTAAAACTCATTAATGGCAGAACTGAAATAGAATCGTCCGGCGGTATTACTCTTGATACACTCAGAGCGTACGGTGAAGCCGGTGTGGACTTTATCTCTGTAGGTGCTTTAACACACTCTGTTAAAGGGCTTGATATGAGTTTTAAGGCTTGCTGATATTTTTTTTCTGAAAATATAAATCGGAGGTATTAGGCTGAATCGCTTGAATATCTCCGATTTTTTGTGATTGACAAAAACACATTAGGGATATTTCAACAAAAGACCGTTAACAGATATTTTTTGGGCGCATTAACTGAAATTCCCTAATATAAATTTTTTGGAAAAATTAATCAATCATATTCATTCAACCATTCTTCCAACACTTTGCAATACTCATCATTTTGCTCAACAAAAGGCATGTGACGAGCACCTGCAAATAGATGCCACTTTGAATCCTTGATGCCGTCATAGAGAGTTTTTGCTATTAATGGTGTGCATAGGTCGTTTGTACCGCTCATTATTAAGCAAGGTACTTTTATCTCTCCCAAGCGGTCGGTGTAATCATAATCTTTGAGAGTGCCGGTAGGGGTGTATTCATTTGGGCCCCAGCCGTACAGGTATGCTTCGGAGCCTGCGCGCTTTTTTCTGCGAAGGCACTCAGGACTGTCCTCTGTCACTTCACCTGCGCAGTGCAACAGCATAAAATGCTCGTTAGCCTTTGCGTACGCTTCACTTGAAAAGTCATTGTTTGCTTCTGCTTCAGCAATGGCTTTTTGGTCTTCTTCAGACATATACTTAATCATACGGTGCTGTTCTGTTGCCCATAGTTTACTGCTTGAAAGTGTGCTGCTGAGAATGGCACTTTTTACGCTTTTAGCCTTTTTCTCTATCAGATAGATGATGGCGAGCATACCGCCCCACGATTGTCCTAAGAGGTGGAACCGGTCAATATGCAGGTAGTCAATGAGTGAACAAAGTTCATTGAGCCAGGTTTCCGGAGTCCACAGTTCCGGGTGACCCTCTACAAATGAGTTACCGCAACCTAATTGGTCGTACATAATGACGGCGTGACCGGATTCGGCTATTCTATCCAGCATTTCAAAATAATTATGTGTGCTGCCGGGACCACCATGTAAGAGTATTATAGGATATTTTCCTGCATCAGATTTTCCTACTATGCGATAATATGTTTTATAGCCCATAAAAGGCATATATCCTTCCTTGATATCCATTGTTATTGAATTTATTAGTTACCGATTTTTTGTCAATGTATCAGCGATAAAATACGTGAAGTAGCTGATTGTTGCTGATTATTCAGCACAACAAAGGTAACAAAAATGACGGAATTCTGTTTCTTAGTTTACGAAAAGTTTTTTAGAAAATTCACGGTTCTTTCATTTAAGAATATTATTATATGATGGGAGATACCATAATCAGGTTAATTCTCAGATTATCCTTGATGAAGTAACATCATTCGTATCACGTAGTTATGTCTTGGGGCGGTTTATAATGATGTTGTATTATATTTCTCTGACTTTAATGGCAATACTCTATCACTAACTGCGCAAATCCAAGTCCTGATAGTATTGCTGTGATGATGCTTATTATGGTATTTGACACCTTTTCACCTCTATATCTTCTTAGCAGATATAAGGCGAGACTATAGGTTATTTTACCGACGATTATTCCTATTATTAGTACGAACAGATTTAACATATTCCTTGTTCCTTTTGTGTAAAATTACTAATTGTTTTTGTTTCAAGAAGAATTAGTAGTGTGTTTTAATGCTGTTTGTATTATTTAACAAAAAAAAGTATTTATAATAGTTATGCGAGAACACTTTGTCAGAGATATTTGTAACTTTGCGCAGTTAAAAATAAGTGAGTTATGAAAAAGATTTCATTATTGATGGTAATGGTATTGTGCTTTTTTCAATATGCCTTATCTCAGGAATTATTATCTCAGATAGCTGTTATCAAACAGGCTTTTAATGAGAAGAATGTTTCTATACTTAACGACTGTGTTTCAAATGATTGTTCTATTCTCGGAAGGTCCGGCGACGACTTTAAGTCAACGTGTGATGCTTTGTTCAAAAGGCTTGAAAATGATACAATCGTTGATATGACTTTGCTGAGCAAGGAAAGACTTGAGAATGGTGCTACGTCATATACATTCAATATAAAGTACTCGGAACTTGGTGAAAAGAAGGGTATTTTTGACATCAATAGTGATGGCAAAATTTCTCGTCTTGACTACTTGAGTACGGCAAAGGTGGTTTCCACTACAGACGTTAGACATTTCCGCTCGTCAGCGGCACATGCTGCGGCAAGTTCGTTGATTAAAATTCCATTTACCGTAGGGAATAATAATTTGATAATATTTAAGGGTGAGTTGAATGGTGAAGAGAAGAATTTTATTTTAGATTCCGGTGCCGGACACTCGTTCATTAATAGTAATCGTCTTAATAAAAAATTGGAATTCGGTAAGGGTGTTCTTAAAGGTGTGAATAAATCAAATGCCACCGGGCTTGCAGTAGCCGATAGCATAGATATTAATATATTGCTGTCCGGTAAAACTCAAAAGAGCATAAAAAAACTCCCCGAAGCCCTGTA
>SAMEA104315426__coassemble_456_pt1 | contig 24629 bp, 13 predicted proteins | sample SAMEA104315426__metabat2_low_PE_027 | metagenome-assembled genome bin SAMEA104315426 (sample SAMEA104315426) | gut metagenome | biome: Monkey gut; feature: monkey-associated habitat; material: faeces | place: China | collected 2013 | reverse complement strand
CCCCATGGGGAAGGGGTGGGATTATGTTGTTGCACTTCTTATTGGAATCTTTCGGGTTTGAAACTATTTTTTATAAAAACTTTGGTAATTCAAAAATTCTTTTTACCTTTGCAGTGTCCTTTTGCGCATGTGGCGTAATGGTAGCCGCGTTAGACTTAGGATCTAATGTCTCAGGACGTGGGGGTTCGAGTCCCTTCATGCGCACGAGAATTAAGGAGAAATTTCCTGTTGGACTTTTCTCCTTTTTTTGTCTGTATATTAAATCAGACGAGTCAGACTTGTCTGATGATACTTATCCTATCAGATCTTTTAATTGTTCTTTAGAAAAACTTTTCAGTGCGAGTCCGAAGTCAAGATTGTCTTCGTACACTTCCCGGCAAATACCATTGACTGTGAAAAGGTAAAGATTGAAGTCTTTTTCAAATTCTTTATCGTTTTCAAGACGCACAATAAATTCTTCTCTCTCTTTGCTTGAGAGCATGTTGTGGATAAACTTGTCGTAAATATCAATTTTTTTTATTTTTAACCGCCAATTCTATAAAACAGTCCGGTATTGTAACTGTAAATGGCTGATAACTAATGTGTTAAATATATTCGGGGGGGGGTAAAAGAACTGCGTTCTTTTACGCCGTGTTTTATGCAGCCGAACGGATTGGGGCTATATTCTACAGACTGTTTATACATAATAGATTAACGTTGTTTTTTCATATCTTAAAATACCATTAAGTCCAAAAGGTAAACAGTCATTTTTTTTGATTTAAGGAAAATTGTGACCACATAGCCGTGCATCATAGCACAAATGAAGTATTAGTACAAAATAAATAGCCCCGGCAAGATGATTGTCAGGGCTAATACTGTGATTTTCTCAATAATTAACTTTAAGCGACTAATACGATAAAGGAAAAGGTACTAATTACTTTTTACGCTTCTTTGCGAACCATTTCTTTATTTTCTCAACTTCATCATGTAAGAAACAATCGTGAGAATCCGGAGATGTGCCGGGTTTGCTTTTTGCCGCATCTTCCTTTTCTTTGTCAATAAGGAAAGCCATACGTCTATCTATCAAATCCTGTACTTCCTCAGGCGAAATATTTTGATGAGGAGAAGGTGGTGTATTGTTTTCGTCGGGTGTCATAAAAGTTTTGAGATATTGTGTATTGACAAATTAGTTTGTTGCAGTTTTTTTGACTTTGTTAATTTTGATAGCAAAATTAGGCATTAGTGTATATTTTGCATTTCAATTAAGGAACAATTAGTTTTAATATAGTGACATTGTTGAGTAACAAGTTCTCTGATTAAAATAAAATATTCTTTTATTGAAATCGCAATCCATGTTTTCACGATAATTTTGCGATAAATAATTGTTGCTTATATGCAAATGATATATAATTCGGACTAAAAATTAATTCAATAATAACTCGTAAATGATTATCAATCAATGATTATGAAAAAGAAAATCTGTTTTGCACTTTTGGGGCTATTGTCTCTCGGTGCTTCCGCTCAGGAGGATACTCGCGAAGAAGTTCTTGAAGTTGTAGTCACTTCAGACATTTCGGAAATTATCGGCTATGCTAAAACTGTCAAGAAGCCTAAATTCACTATGAGTGAAGGCTCAATGGCGAATATTCCATATTCAATGATCAGTTGGAATAAGAAAAACGAAGACGGAACTTGGACAAGGTATAATGCGTCAACTTTCACGGAAGGAACTTACCGGGTTTTTGCTCAAGTACGTGTAGATGATGCTGCCGGAATTACTCATAAACTCGGAGAGGGCTATACATTGACTGTTGATGGTCAAAAATGGGAAACCGGAAGTATTTCAGTATACCCCACATATTCTTATGGTTGGGCATCTTCACCGGATATTGTTGTGGATAGAATTGCGCTTCCGCTTGAATTCACTGATTTATCAGCCTTTGATATACCTGCAAATTTTGTTGGTAAGGCGATTAAATCTTATTCATTGGTAGATGCCGTGATAGGCGGTGAACTTCCTTACACTTTCAGTAAAACTTCCGGTCCGGACTGGATACAAGTTTCGGCAGACGGAACTGTCAGCGGTACACCTGAGGTGACGGGTGTAAATGATGAATTAGTGGTAAGGGTTACAGATAATGCATCAGAATACAAGGAAAAAACTATTTCCGTAGGCAAGACTTATGTTAATCAAAGTGAACGTCAGAAGGTTACTGATATTGTGGCAACGTCAAATATTTCAGAAATCCTCCATGTGGGAAGTCCGGTATGCATGCCATCTTTTACAATGAGTGACGGTTCTGTAGCGTACATTGAAATTGGTATGAGTCATTGGGGAAAGAAAGGCGATGATGGAAAATGGGAACGTTACGATGCATCTGTATTTGAGGAAGGAGTGTATACATTTTGCTGTCAAATTCGTATTGATGGTGAAGAAGGATACAATTACGTAATCGGTGACGGTTGGACGTTAACGGTTGATGGTCAAAAGTGGAATAGTGGTGACTCGTCTGTGTCGTTCGGTGATGGATATTCATGTACATATGCAGAGCTCCCGGAGGTTGCTATCTCAAAAGAAGTTATAGTTATAAATGAATTAACGGTTACAAATGTTGTTGAGCCGGTAGAGGGAAATGCTGCTAAGTATGATGCTACTCTTGGTGATAACTGCAATTTGGGTGCATGTGTATGGAAAGAAAAAGGCCCGGATTCTGAATGGAAATCAATATCAGGTCCGTTCACTGCAAGTAAATTATACGGTCTCTATATCAAAGCATTTCCTAAAAACGGATATAAATTCGCTGATGATATGAAAGTAATATATAAAGGCAGTGAAATACCGGTATCATCTGTAGAAGTGACTGAGCCGAGTAGTTCAGTGGCGTGGCGAGATGAAAATTATGTATATATCTTCTTGTACTTTGATAATCTGTCAGGAGTTGAATCTGTAACTGCTGAAAGCTCTGATACAGTTGACGTATATAATCTGCAAGGAATACTTGTAAAGCACAATGCTACTAAGGAAGATATAAATTCATTGCCGGCAGGATTATATATAGCAGGCGGCAAAAAAGTTATGTTAAAATAATTGTTCCAGTTGAACTGAAAATCGGAAATATGAAATCCCTTCTTGGAGAGCCGAGAAGGGATTTTTTTCTTTGACTTATGTTTCCAAAGGAAGAAATAGGGAAAGGGCAAAAAGGGCTACAAATGGCAACAAATGGCAACAAGGGGCTTTATGGTTGTGATGGTAACAAAAATTAAAGGGCAAGGGACTTTATTTTCTGTTGCGATATTGTAGTGGAGTTTGTCCTGTGGCTTTCTTGAAGAGGGTGCAGAAATAGCTGTCGGAATCCATACCACATTCCATTGCGATTTCAATGATGGACTTGTCCGTATTGTCAAGTAGCTGCTTGGCGAGTGAAATTTTTATCTTAAGTATTAAGTCGGTTGTTGTTTCTCCCGTTATGGCTTTGATTTTGCGGTTAAGTTGTGCGCGTGAGAGACAAAGCGTGAAGGCAAGAGCGTTGTAGTCGATCTTACCATCAGATATTTGTGCTTTTACGGCATCTGAAACTTTAGTGAGGAACATTTTGTCAGTGTCTGTAATTACTACTGTCTCCGTTTCTTTTTCTACATTGTCAATGTCGTCACGGAATGCTTTTGAGAATTTATTTTGCAGAACTCTGCGTTGCTCAAGCAGTTTTTCCACTCGGATATTAAGTTCATCAGCATGGAAAGGCTTTTCAATATAAGCGTCAGCACCTGCTTCCAGTCCGAGCATGCGGTCTTCGTGCGATACTTTTGCTGTAACCATAATTACCGGTATGTGATTCAGCAGTTCGGATTCGCGGACTTTTTTGCAGAGTTCAAATCCGTCCATATATGGCATCATAACGTCAGTGATGATTATGTCCGGTACTGTTTGATTGGCTTTTTCAAGTCCCTCGTATCCGTTTTCAGCAAATACATAGTGATACTTAGGATTAAGTTGTCGCATCATATATCGAGCCACTTCCGGAGTGTCTTCGATGATGAGTACTATAGGCGTATCGTCGTTGTCAGATATTTCGTTATCGTTTTCTTCCGGTTTGGACTTAGCGGCGATGTCGGCTTTCTGTACAGTGTTTGTCTTAAAATAATCTGCAATATCGAATTCTTCCGCATCGGATTTATGTCTTTCTACCGGCAATGTGACGATAAACATAGAGCCTTCGCCAATGGCGGAGTGAACGTCAATTTTTCCACCCATTTTTTCAACTGCTATCTTTACAACAGACAGTCCTATACCGGAGCCAACGTTTGAGGCGTTCTCAGATGCTTGGTAAAATGGGGTGAAAATATCTTCTTTTTGCTCAGGACTGATACCGATACCCGTATCGCTGACGAAAATCTGAACAGTGCCATTATTTACTCGTGTTGCAACATATACTTTGCTGTCCGTATCGGAAAATTTAACTGCGTTCGAAACGAGGTTGCAGATGATTTTCTGTACATAATCCGGGATAAAGTCCATATTCACAGGTTTTTCCTGAGGAGAGAAGATGATGCTGATTTTCTTTTCAGCAGCATAACTTCTGAGACTTTCACACAACACCGTGATAAATTCAACAATATCACCGTGTTTCCATTGTGATGACTTTGCTACTGTAGCGTCCATCTTGGCAATGTCCAGAATCTGATTTATAAGGTTGAGAAGTCTCTTTTCGTGGGTCAGAATGTCCGAAGCATTTTGATTAACAGCGGTGCCTTCTTCGGAATTGTCTTTAAGTTCTTGTGCAGCGGCTTGAATTACAGTTAGCGGAGTGCGGAACTCGTGAGTGATGTTAGTGAAGAATGTGGAGCGCATTTTGTCAGCCTTACGGATAATCTTGTTTTTTTGTGCGCGTAGTCGGTTGATGTAAACGAGCAATACTATTACTATGCAGGCGATACCTATAAAGGTTAGAAGTCCTATTACGAAAATACGTCTTTGAGCACGTTCCGTCTGAAAATCTTTTTGGATTTTACCTATTTCATTCTTTTTAAGTTCGCGTTCGTAGTTTATACGGGTGTTTTGCATTTGAACGAGTTTTTTCTCGTTAGAAACACTGTCAGAGAACTGTCTGCTGAGGATATAACAGTCAAGAGCTTTGCTTATATTTCCGTTTTTGCGGCTCAGGAGGTACTCAAGTCGATACACTTCCGCTATGTGTTCCAGTGAATTTATTTCTGTGGCGGTTTCTTTGGCTTTTTGGAGGTATTCCGCAGCGATGTTGAGGTCTCCCTTAGCGATATAGACACGCGTAAGTGACAGGCATGATTCAAGCCAGTGCCACACGTCGTTCGATGACGAAGATATGTCGTAGGCGCGGTGATATTCCATAATAGCGCTATCAAGTTCGTTTGCTTTTTCGAAGAGTCGTCCGAAGTGGTCGTAGCAAAGTGCAATGCCCAGGTCAGACTTTGCCAGGCGGTTGTGTTTCATGGATTGCTGATAGTAATATAATGCAGAATCCATTTGCGTGCGTGCTTCAAAAATGTATCCCAGATTGGCATAGTTTATGGCTTGTCCGAGGTCGCTGCCGAGTGACTGTTCCCCGGCAAGTGCTTGGCGCAAAACGCTGTCGGCAATTTCATAGTTCTGCATAGTCATGTGTATGTTGCCGATACCGTTAAGCGATACAACTCTGTTTTTCCGAGCTACTTCACTCTCCTTGTCGCTGTAAGCATTGCAGAGAGCAAGTGCTTGATAGTGGAATACGGCGGCTTCGTCAAGCACACCCATACGGCGGTAATTCGTAGCAATGTTATTCAGTGCTTGAACAATCTGAATAGTGTCTTTTACTTGAATAGCCTTGTCAAGACCTTTCTTATGAATATCAATGGACTTGATAAAACTGCTTTTTTCGCGAAGTATTCTGCCGAGTTCTTTGTACGAGATTATTTCTCCGTAGGAATTGCCGGTTTCTTCAAATTGTGATATAAGTTTGCGCAGCGATTCTTCATTTTTGTTTGCATACACAATACTGTCGGTCTGCTTTTTTTCTTCTTCAGAAATGCTATTATAAGATTTGTTACCGCACGACGTACAGAAAAGTGTCATCAAAAAAAATATTACAATGTTTCTGCCGAGCAATGTATTTTTGTTCGGCACAATCAGAAGTCCGGAGAATTTCGCAAGTGTTTCCATGAAATCTTTTCAGTCAATCAAAGTCCGTATTTTATCGTTTAGTCAATTTGTTTTTTGAAATGACTTTTGCGGATACGGAATTGATAAGTTTTTAAGCCTTTTTACAACTTGCGAAGTTAGGAAAAATGTGCTTTTTTTACTTGTAAAAAAGTTACAACCATTTGTCAAAAACTATCAAAAGGCTTGAAAATAGTGGGTTCCGGACAATAATGAACTAAGATTCTTCATCTGCTCGGTAATCCGTAGGCGAGCAGCCGAAGAACCGCTTGAAGGAGCGGGAGAATGCGCTTAACTCGTCAAAGCCACACTCGTGTGCCACTTCAGCTATGGTGATTTCTTTGTTTTCTTTCAGCAGAGTTGCTGCTCGGTCCATCTGAATAGCGGTGATGAAAGCCTTTGGTAATTTTCCGGTAGTTTCTACGAATCGGCGGCGGAAAGTCTGTTCACCCATATTAAACTTTGCAGCAAGATGAGTGACACTGTATTCGCCTTTAGGAAGTCCTTCGTTGACGTATTGTACCACTTGTTTTTCAAATTCCGAAATTTCTTCCGGTGAATCATCATCAATCTGTTCTCTTGCGGAGGTATCAGAAGAGGCGGTGTCTTTACTCATATATGCTTTGATATCCTCAATTTTCTCCATTAGTGATAGCACTTCTTTCTTATAGCGTCTTGCACGGATACGATAGAATACTATGTTTCCAATGACGAGAAGAGTCACTAATGCGGCTATGATTAACAGGTCTCTGCGGTGGTCGGAATTGTGCTGTTCAATATCATTTTTAAGGTTATCAACATCGAGTTCCACCTTGTAGCGAGCCACGGCTTCGGCAGACGATTGTTGATAGAGAGAGTCTTTCAGTTCGTTAAATTTTTGTAATGCTATGTGAGCCGAGTCGGGATTAATATTCCAGTAACTTTCATAGAGTCCGCGTTGAGAGTGAACTTGATTGTACAAGTCACCCGTTTTCTCAAAAATTTTATCAGCTTCAGTGAAATAGGATGCAGCCTCCTTGTTCTTATTTTGCTTGAGTAGCATAAATCCTATCTGATTGTAATCAATGCCTATAGAGTGATAGTTGCCGGCTTCCTTAAGTATTGGAATAGCTTTGAGAAATGTAGTCTCAGCCTCATTGTATTTCTTCATTCCTGCGAGAGCATTAGCTTTCTGTGATAGTCGGATAGCGGCACGGTTTTGTCTTCCGGCAAGTGAGTCAATGACGTATGCCTCATCAGCGTATTTTACGGCTTTCTCGTATTGTTCTTTTTTGCTGTAAATTTCCGAAGCCATACCCAGAAGAATTGTTTTGCGGAGGGAATTTTCAGCTTTGTCAGCGTACTGCAATCCTTGCAGTACGTATTTTTCGGCGGCGTCAGTGTCTTCAGCAGCGATGTAGGTGCCGGTGAGCGTGCTGTAACTTGAAGCGATGCGGTCGTTGTCTCCGCTTTTGAGGTCAAGGTCAAGACATTGCTTGGTATATACGATGCCGGAGGCAAAATCTCCTAAGCGTACATATACCACACCGAGGAGGTTAAGGCAATCCGCTTTTGCTTCGCTGTCACCGTTGTATAAAGGCAATGCTTTCAGTCCGTACTGCTTGGCGAGTTCATATTTTTGGCAGTCGCTGTACCATTCCGCAGTCCAATAATACGTCATTTGCCTTACAGAATCTATTGGAGTTTTTGAGGAAAAGACGATGTCTTCATCGATAAACTCAATTTTTTTCAATTCTTTAAAAAACTTGTTGGCGACTTCAACTTGATTTATATTTTTTTCAAAAGAACTGATAATATTTTCAACATTGTCTTCTGCTGCTATTGCCGATAAAGAAATAAAAGATGACAGAACTATTAAGAAATGTCGGATAGCAGACGGCTTTAGGCATATATGCTCGGGTACAATAATCATTGATTTAAGATAGTGTCAGATACAGACGGATTAAAAAATTAATAAATATTTTGAGCAAAGGTAATAAGAAACCTCGAAACTGTCAGACAGTCCGAGGCTGTAATGTGAAATCAGTGGAGATGGAGGGACTTGAACCCTCGTCCAAACGTGGAACTAATATGCTTTCTACATGCTTATTCTTTACTTGTTTTTCGAAGTGTCACAGGCAAAAGACAACCAATAGCACCCTTATCCTCTAAAATTTCGGAAACACCGCAAGGAGAAGTGAATCCTATTCCCGATTTACCTGCACCGCCTGTTCGATTAGTCTCGGGACTACGACAATCGGGCGATGTCTTGTCTCTGCAACTGTTGCGGAGATTAAGCCAAGTTTACTATACTTCGACTAGGCAGCAAGAGCGTAAGAATTTTCGCCATTTAAAAAATTTGATGTCCCAGATTAGAGAGCGTAGCCATCATTGCTCTGCATGCTTACATACCACCTCTACACGCTGTCAAAACCGGTCATCCCCGATATTTCCTTTGCGAAAGGTAAATGCAAAGGTAGTGATTTAATTTCGTAAATCAAAGTGTTTTGCGAGATTTTTACGAAAAAGACATTTTTAATTTAATAATAACATTTTTTATAGGTAAAAGATTAAAAACATACTGAAAAAGTTAATAAAAAAGGCTACCTTTGTGTGCAAAAATTCAGGAAGTTATCCCTGATAACCAAAAACAAATTATAAGCATGCGTCAAACAAAGAGCGCCGTTCTCATTCTTGAAGACGGTACAACTTTTGAGGGTAAATCATTCGGCTATGATTCCGCTGCAGCCGGGGAGGTAGTTTTTAATACTGCTATGACCGGTTATCCGGAAAGCCTTACGGACCCTTCTTACGAAGGTCAGATTCTTGTCACCACTTATCCCATTTTAGGTAATTACGGAGTTCCTCCGAGGAGAAACGTAAATGATGTCAGTCAATTCTATGAAAGCGAGAGTATTCATGCCAAGGCTATAATTGCTCAAGACTATTCATGGGAACACAGTCACTGGCAGGCAGATCGTTCTCTATCTCAATGGCTTGAAGAAGAAAAAATCCCCGGGGTGTATGGTATTGATACTCGTGCCCTTACCAAGCATTTGAGAGAAAAAGGCTCTATGCTCGGTAAAATTATAGTGGAGGGTTGTGAAGATATACCTTTTTATGACCCTAACCTTGAAAACCTTGTTGCCAAAACGAGTTGTAAGGAGGTTGAAACTTATGGCGAGGGCGAAAAGACGGTGGTACTCGTAGATTGTGGTACAAAACATAATATCATAAGGTGTCTGACACGTCGCGGAGTTAAGGTGATACGTGTACCGTGGAATTTTGATTTCACAAGTATTGACTATGACGGACTGTTTATCTCAAATGGGCCCGGTAATCCGGATATGGCGGAAGAGACGGTGGTTAATATCCGAAAAGCGCTGTTGATGGATAAGCCTGTTTGCGGAATATGTATGGGAAATCAGTTGCTCTCAAAGGCAGCCGGAGCTAAAACGTATAAACTTAAATACGGACATAGAAGTCATAATCAGCCTGTGCTTAAAGCAGGGACGAACACTTGCTATATCACTTCACAGAATCATGGTTTTGCAGTTGATGATACGACGTTGCCCGAGGATTGGGAACCGCTGTTCATAAATATGAATGACGGTACAAATGAAGGTATTCGACATAAGACAAAGCCTTTTTTCTCAGCGCAATTTCACCCTGAGGCATCATCAGGGCCGAAAGACACTGAATTTATTTTTGATGACTTTATAAAACTGTTATAATCACAACTTTTTCAACTATATAATGATTGACGAAAAGATAAAAAAAGTACTCCTGCTGGGTAGTGGCGCTCTTAAAATCGGAGAAGCAGGGGAATTCGACTACTCCGGCTCTCAGGCGCTGAAAGCATTGAAGGAAGAGGGAATTGAAACTATCTTGATAAATCCGAATATTGCTACGGTGCAAACTTCCGATGGATTCGCTGACAAGATATACTTTTTGCCGGTAACGCCGTACTTTGTTGAAAAAGTTATAGAAAAAGAACGTCCGGACGGTATTCTTCTCGCATTCGGCGGACAGACTGCTCTGAACTGCGGAGTGGCGCTTTATAAGTCCGGTGTTCTTGAAAAGTATAGTCTTAAGGTTCTCGGTACTCCTGTTCAGGCAATTATGGATACGGAGGACAGAGAATTGTTTATCAACAAGCTTGATGAGATAAATGTCAAGACTATCAAGAGTGAGGCTGTAAATACAATCGCAGATGCGCTTACAGCAGCAGAACAACTCGGCTATCCGGTGATAGTCCGTGCGGCATACGCTCTTGGCGGACTTGGCAGCGGCTTTTGTGATACACCGGAAGAACTGATTGCACTGACGGAAAAAGCCCTTTCGTTCTCACCTCAGGTGCTGATTGAAAAGTCGCTTAAAGGTTGGAAAGAAGTTGAGTACGAAGTTGTGCGAGATAAATACGATAACTGTATCACCGTTTGTAATATGGAGAATTTTGACCCTCTCGGTATTCACACCGGTGAGAGTATCGTAGTAGCTCCGTCACAGACTCTTTCAAATGAGGATTACCACTATCTGCGCCAGTTGGCAATCAAGATAATCCGCCATATCGGGATTGTGGGTGAATGTAATGTGCAGTATGCATACGACCCTAAGTCCATGGAATACAGGGTGATAGAAGTTAATGCCCGTCTTAGCCGTTCATCTGCACTTGCTTCCAAAGCTACAGGCTATCCGCTTGCATTTGTTGCAGCGAAGTTAGGACTCGGTTATGGACTCTTTGAACTTAAAAATTCCGTAACAAAATGTACGTCAGCATTTTTCGAGCCTGCACTTGACTATATAGTGTGTAAAATACCGAGATGGGACTTGGGAAAATTTCATGGTGTAAGTCGTGAAATCGGTTCTTCAATGAAGTCCGTAGGTGAAGTGATGGCTATCGGCAGAACATTCGAAGAAGCCATTCAGAAGGGACTGCGTATGATAGGGCAGGGTATGCACGGGTTTGCGGGTAACAGAGAAATTAAAGTTGAAGATATAAAACAAGCACTTGCAGACCCTACGGATAAGCGTATTTTTATCATTTCTCAAGCCATGACTCAGGGCTATTCCGTAGATGAAATACACGGTCTTACAAACATTGATAAATGGTTCTTGTACAAACTGAAACACATAATTGATACTGCTGCCGAACTTCAGATTTTTAATGAAATAAACGATATACCGTTGCCGTTGCTGCGACTTGCTAAAGAACAGGGTTTCAGTGACTTTCAGATAGCGCGTGAGGTGAGAAAGGATAATTTGGACAGCAATACCGATTCTCTGGAAGTCAGGAAACTGAGGAAGGTTAATGGAATTCTTCCCGTTGTGAAACAGATTGATACACTTGCAGCCGAATATCCGGCGCAGACGAATTATCTGTACCTTACTTACAATGGTACGGAGAATGATGTTGATTATCTGAATGATAAACGTTCCATTGTGGTGCTCGGCTCCGGTGCATACAGAATAGGAAGTTCCGTGGAATTCGACTGGTGCTCCGTCAATGCGTTGATGACTATTAAGAAAGAAGGTTGGCGCTCGGTGATGATTAACTATAATCCTGAAACGGTGTCAACGGACTACGATATGTGTGACCGATTGTATTTCGATGAACTTACGTTCGAAAGGGTTATGGATATTCTTGACTTGGAGCAGCCCCACGGCACGATACTTTCCGTAGGCGGTCAAATACCTAATAACCTTGCTACACGTCTTGATGAACAGGGCATAAATATTCTCGGTACTTCAGCCACAAGTATTGATAATGCAGAGGACAGACATAAGTTTTCCGCTATGCTTGACACGCTGGGTATTGACCAGCCGCGTTGGCGAGAACTGACGTCGTTTGAAGATATTAATCAATTCATCGATGAAGTAGGTTTCCCGGTGCTTGTTCGTCCGAGTTACGTGCTTTCCGGTGCGGCAATGAACGTATGCTCAAACAATGATGAACTTGACAGATTTTTACGTCTTGCAGCAAACGTATCCAAGCAGCACCCTGTGGTAGTCACTGAATTTATTCAGAATGCCAAGGAGATAGAAATGGACGCCGTGGCACAAAACGGTGAAATAAAAGTTTATGCAATATCCGAGCATATAGAGTTCGCCGGTGTACACTCCGGTGATGCCACGATATGCTTCCCGCCGCAAAAACTGTATGTGGAAACAATGCGTAGAATTAAGAAAGTTTCTTCTCAAATAGCCAAGGCGCTTAATATCTCCGGACCGTTTAATATTCAGTTTCTTGCCAAGAATAATGATATTAAAGTAATAGAATGTAACTTGCGTGCATCAAGAAGTTTCCCGTTCGTGTCAAAGGTTATTAAAATAAACTTTATTGATATAGCCACGAAAGTGATGATGGGCATACCGGTAGAGAAACCTAATAAGAGTGCTTTTGACCTTGACTATGTGGGTATTAAAGCGTCGCAGTTCAGTTTTTCAAGACTCCAGGGGGCAGACCCGGTACTTGGTGTAGATATGTCATCAACAGGTGAGGTCGGTTGTATCGGAGATGATACAAATGAGGCGATACTCAAGTCAATGCTCTCCGTAGGCTATAAAGTGCCTCAAAAGGCAGTATTGCTCAGCACAGGTACTCCAAAGCAGAAAGCAGACCTTCTTGATGCTGCACATCTCCTTCATAACCACGGATTTACACTTTACGCTACGGGCGGAACACACAAGTTTCTCAATGAAAACGGAATACCTGCCGTGAGAGTTTATTGGCCATCGGAAAGCGATATGCAGCCACAAGCCCTGTCATTGCTTCACAATAAGCAGATAGACCTTGTTGTTAATATTCCCAAGAACTTGAGTTCAACGGAACTTAGCAATGGCTACAAAATTCGCCGTGCAGCCATTGACCTTAACGTGCCGCTAATCACTAATGCGCGCCTTGCATCAGCTTTTATCACGGCATTCACATCAATGCCGCTTGACAAGATTGAAATAAAGCACTGGGCGGAGTATAAATAATACGCATGGAAGGGTGAAACAATATGGTTGTATGCTACAGTTTTGAACCATATACCTAAGAAATGAGCTCCGAGGTGCGAACGTGGCGGAGTTGGTATGTCTATCACCGCATGGCGCACTGCGTGCTTATACGGTGTTTCTGACAGCCTGAATGTCTCAGACATTTTCAAGTGACATAAAAAAAGCCGTGCCAAAATTATTGACACGGCTTTTATTGAATGGTTATGTATTTCTGTTAGAATGCACTGTTACGAACAACAACTTTGCGTACTGTTGCACTCGCTTTTACGATGTATATGCCTGATGCAAGGCGAAGTGTAGAATCTTCATTTACTGATGCTACGCAACGACCTTGAAGATCAAATACCATTACGTTTTCACCATTGACGCCTTTTACAGCCAAGCCGTCAGCAGTATTAAATACTGAAACGTTGCCGTTATCAATGTCTTTTACAGATGAGATGTTGTTTGTCAAGTCAGACGGCATTGATTCACCATTGCCGTAAACTGCAGTGATAAAGAATTTACGACCGGCTTCTCTTGTTGCAGGAACGTTGAATTTAGTAGTTTTGGCGTCAATCAATTCATCGTTGATTTTTTCTACGCCTTCTTCGTAAACGTTGTAGCCGAGAAGAGGATTAGTCTGAACTTCTTTGATGCTGATGTTGTCAATCCATAAAGCATTTGACAAAGACATCTTAGTGTTAAAGTGGATAGCAATGTATTTTGCTTCAGCAGGAATGTTTTCAAATGAAATTGATCTCATTGACTCTGACATAATGAAATCACCGTATGAAGTGCTTGATTTCTTGCTTGCTACTTTGTGAGTAAATGCACTTGCAGGGTCTGCAGCATCGTATTCACTTTCAGTGGTATAAAGGATTTCCATTGAGTAGTAGTAAGAACTTGAAGTGAATTTTCTCATTGCGTAAAGGAATGAAAGTGTCATTGTAGAACCTTCCTGACAGTTGAGGATAGGAGAGATAAGCCAGTCGTTTTGCTGCTTGTATGCGCCGAGTGTTAAACCTATAACGCTTGAACCGTCTTTGCCTTTCGGAGTAGATTGATTATTGATGATGTTAAATGCACTTCCGCTTGCCATATAGTAGCCATCGCCAGGTGCTTCATCAAGGTCAATGCTTGTAAATCCGTCAAATGGACCGGTGAAACCATTTTCAAAGCCTTCAAATGAAGTGCCTACATTGACAGGTTCGATACCTGAACCTGCTGCTGCCCAAGATACTTCAATAGAGTTATCTTCAAGTAGTTTTGCTTCAGGGTTTGTAGGAGATGCTTCATTGACGAATTTGACTTCTACTACAGCATCGTCTGATTTGTCGTTATCAGCATTTTCATCTCCTTCAAGTTTCGCTTTCAATGCAAATGAATAAGATTTTGCAGCCTTTGCTTCAATAGCGGTAACAGGCACTTTTACGTTTACTGTTACAGAGCCGAGAGCAGGAATATCTACGCTTGCGGGTGTGGCGAGTTCAATAGGATAGTCTGTCACAAGTGACAATGAGTAATCTGCTCCGCTTACAGCGTTAACACTATTGTTGGCAACTGTGAATGAAAGGTCAATAGTATTGCCTGAGTAAACAGATGTAGGCGCAATAAGAGTAGATACTTCAAGGTCTTTTTCTGACGGAACGAATACTCTTACTTTATCCATCACTGTGTTTTGCCCATACTGAGATTCAGCTACAAATGCAATACGGAATGTAGAGCAATCGGCTGTGATCGCAGATGCAATAGGGAATGTGACTTTTTCCCATTCAGACTTGTCGCCTTTCAATGTTACTACTGCACCTTCAACGTCTTTCCAATCAGCATTGTCACAAGATACTTGGACTTTAATGGCATCGTTACCGGTGGAGCGGAATACGTAAAATTCTACTACCGGTGATGTACCTGCAACGTATTTCAATGGTGCTGAAGCAAGTCTTGCAGAGTTGCCTTTTAAAGAATTCCATGAGTTATAGAATGCAAAACCGCCATCGTTGTCGTAGGCTTTAGTAACGGCAGGCTTTTGGTTTGAATAGGGGTTTGTTTCTACGGCAACCCAGTTGAAAGTACCTTTGACAGCCTCAGCCGTCCATACTTTGCCGAATGAAGCGCCGGCAAATGAATCTGCGAACGGGAGAGTCAAATATCCGAGTGTGATAGATTTTGTGGAAACTGCTTCGGAAGCCATTCCGTTAAGGACAGCTTCTACAGTATAGTAAACAGCCTGAAGTTCGTCTGATGAATATGTGTCAACGAATGTGGTTTCTGTTAAAGCGTCAGCCAAAACAGTTTCTTGATCGTCAACATAACGCTTTACAATATAAGTGAGAGCAGTTGCATCAAGGTATGCTCCATGGATGCCTTTTTCAGGAGCGTTCCAGGTGATAGTGAATTTATTATCTGTTTTGCTTAAAGCCAAGTCTGTCACAGCCTCAGGAGTTTCTTTACCTACGAAAGTTGAAGCAGATGCTTTTGCACTTAATTCACCTTCGTACTCTATTTCTACGGAGTATGTTACAGTGCCTTCAGTGACCGTATTATCCACGTATGATATGTAATCGCCGGCGTTGCCTCTGTCGGACTTGATTAATTCATCGCTTTCACCGCGGTAAATTTTGTATTTAACTTCGCCGCTGATAGGTGCGCCGCTGATAGATACTTCAGGGATAGTGAAGCCTACGGTTACTGATGCAGAGCCATCGGCAGCAGGAAGCAATGTCAAGTCTTTAACTGCAGCAGGGACATTTGATGAGCCTGCGTTGTACAATCTTGTTTTATAAAGATATAACGGGTATTCTTCGCCGAGGAAATAAAGTTTGTAATTACCGTCTGCAGGAACATTAAATTCTATAGATTTAACTTCGGCGTTGTTTTGTGAAGAGTAAGTAATATTTTCGTATGCAGCGAGTACTGTGTAAGTCTCAACATTGTCACCTTGACCGACTCCGATAGATAGTTTACTTTTCTCTGAACTATTGTATGCAGCCGGTGCAGTTTCCAACTTATAAAGTGTACCGGCTTTTAATTCTACTTCCGGTGTTACGAGGTAATCGGAATAATAGGGCTTGGTAATATTGTAATTGTTCATATACGGATATTTGCCGTAATTATTGAACGTCCAGGCTGTGTAATCACTGTGGTCGTACTTAATACTTGTTTGAGTGCATTGGTCAAACACTGTTCTGTCCATAAGGTCCAAAACAACTTCCAAGTCTTGCGCCGATACTGATGCCGCAAACATTGAGGCAAAAGCGAGAAGAGTAGCGTAGAAATGTTTCATAATAAATATAAATAAATTTGGTTTGAAAAAAGCGGGGAGGCACTCCGTATGCAACCCCGCTCTATGAAATTAAAAGCAGGATATTTATTTTCTTAATCCCGCATTAGGTGTTAATGCTTATTTGTGTACAGGACGGATTTGGATACCTCCGGCTTTAGAGAAGTAATTCATTTCCGGCGTTTTGAACTTGTTGCCTGCACCGCGAGTGAAACGAAGTGTTACTGCGTTGTCAATCATTTTTTTGCCTTCGTAGTTAACACGAACGTCAGAGTTACCTGTCATATAGTAGCCCGGTTCGATAGCAGCGCGCGGAGCACCTTTGTAACCTTGGAATCCGCAAGCAGGAAGGTAGATAGAGTTTCCGTTAGGACCGGTAACTGTGAAACCGTAAGTTTCTTCAGTCCAAGTACATTTTTCCAAGAGTTCTTTCATTTCGTCTTCAGTAGGGAGACGCCAGCCGTCACCTAAGATAGCTTTAGCAGCATCGTATTGAGTGTCGGAAATTTGGTCACCGATTTCTACGGTTTTATCTGTTAGTGGGTCGTACCATTTGTAGTTGTATTTGTGGCTGTATTGTTTTTCCATCAATTCACCCCAGCAGATGAAGTCTCCTGTCTCTGAAGCACCTTTTGCACCGAGGTTGCAGTTAGCCCATTTAACGGAAAGTCCGAGATCCACCATTTCAGGAGCAGTGTATGAAGGTAATTCTTCTTCAGGTACAGGACCATATACGGCACGGATAGAGAACCCTACTTCAGGGTAGTCGTAGCCGTTAGCAGAGTGATTTGTAGCATCGATGTTTGCACGATAGTTACGACATTCTTGAGTAATATCGGATTGTTCGTATTCGCTTGAAGTCCAGTAGAAGCAGCCGAGTTGGTCGTGAGTGTGTTCAGCATCAACCATATTACCGGCTGCAGGAAGGAAAATGCTGTTACCATTGATGTGAGAAGTGATCTTTGCACCGGTTACGCCGTTCATACCTGTCCACTCAAATTCACAGTTGTTGATAAGTTCAGTCCATTCGTCGCGAGTAGGAACACGCCATTGGTTGCCCCATTTAACGTGAGCAACATCGTAGTTAGTACCTGTGAATGTAGCACCGAGTTTTAAGTATTCTTCCCATTGGTCGTGGTCTTCACCATCGTTGTCGTAGTACCATTGGTAGTTTTTAAGAGTGTATTCAGTTTTCGGTTCTATTTCACCGTAAGCGTAAAAGTTACCATATTCCCAAGGGTTTGAAGCACCAATGTTGTAAGAAGCCCATTTAACTGAAAGTCCGAGATCTACCATTTTGTCAGCATCTGAAGGGTCTTCTGATTGGTCAGCAAAAGTAATGCGAGATACGTCAGCCACGTTCTTTACTTCTGAAGAACCGTCTTTGTATTCGATTTTCATTACTTTTGTTTGCGCATTAACTGTGAAAATACCAACAGTAGCGATAAGTATTGAGGATAAAAATTTATTCATCGTTATAGTACTAATTTAAATGTTGTTTTATTGATTTTAACTATGTAAACGCCTTTTGCGAAACGTGAGCGATCTACGCTGAATGTGTCGGCAATAGTAGCGTTTAATAATAATTTGCCGTCGATTGAGAAGATTGCGAGGTTGCTGCCTTCTTCCGCATTCTCAATAACGAGGGAGCTTTCTGTGACGCGAACAGTCACTGCGTTTGCTTCAACTTCGCTGACAGAACCGAGATCTACGAAGTCAATGAACTCGATTTCATCAAAATCAAGTGTCACTGCGTCTTGACCTGTAGCCGTGATTGTGACTCCGGTAGTGGTGTATGCCACTTGCGGGTTGGCTGTGAATTGCAGCAGGATTGCGTCACCTCCTACTGGCTTTACCCTGACTGCGTCAGGTTCTGCCGCTGTGGCGAATCCGCATACACTAACCAACATTGTCAAAATGAGTAATAATTTCTTCATAATTGGTTTGTAAAAATTTGTTGTTTATTTGTTTATATTTATACCTATGGAGTAGGTGTGATTATTTTGTGATGAGCTTTCTTATTTTGCTTAAATCATAAAAATATGTTGCAAATTTATGATGTTGTGTGGAATTTTGCAAGTGTTTTGTATTTTATTTTTTCAGATTGTAATATAATTTTTTAAATAAGAGAAATTCGAGATTGTCTGATATTACATTTTTGTTACAGGATATATTTGTATATTGTTATAATTATGCATAAGTGCCGCAAGAAAGTCGCGGGAGAAAATTCTGCAAATTATTCATTTGACTTTTCGTTCCGAAAAAATGGTTATAATTACACGAATTTTGATACATCGGTATTGTAAATTTCTTAGTAAATTTGCAATAGTAAAAAATAGATCAAAACGAATTGTTATTATGGATATTATTAAAGATAAAGAGTTTGGTGGTGAAAGACCGCTTTTTGAATCACACAATCTGCGTCTTGAAAATGTGATTATCCGTGAAGGTGAATCGGCAATTAAGGAATGTAGCAATATTGAGGCGTTTAATTGTCGATTTGAGGGTAATTATCCCTTTTGGCACGTGCATGGCTTCAGCATTGAAAAGTGTTTTTTCGATGTCGGCGGTCGTTCCGCATTGTGGTACAGTGACCACCTTAAGATGAAGGATACTGTAATTGATGCTCCCAAGATGTTCCGTGAAATGACTGATTTGGAACTTGAAAATGTCACTCTTAATGATGCTGATGAGGTGTTTTGGCGCTGTAAGAATATCAAGATAAAAAATCTCGTTCTTTATGGAGGTACATACCCGTTTATGTTCAGCGATAATATCTGTATTGACGGACTTAAAAGTGATAGCAAATACGTTTTTCAATACGTTAAAAACGTTGAAATTCATAATGCTGACATTACCACTAAAGATGCTTTCTGGGAGGTTGAGAATGTAACAGTTTACAATTCTGTACTAAATGGTGAGTATCTCGGTTGGCACTCAAAGAATCTCCGTCTTGTGAATTGTCACATAACAGGTGAGCAACCGTTATGTTACGCACATGACTTGATATTGGAAAATTGTACTTTCGGCGCAGATTGTGACAGAGCGTTTGAATACAGTACTCTGAATGCGGATATAAAGGGAGCAATCACTAATATCAAGAATCCTATGTCAGGCAGAATTGTTGCAGATGAAATCGGCTCGGTCACGATTGATAAGAATATCAAGGCTCCTGCTGACTGCGTTATAGAAGTGCGTAATAAATAATAAGGTATAAAAAACTATCTGCTTTAAGCCTTTATTCATAGTAATCCAATCCCGGTAACAATCCAATCACACATTATGTAAGAAGGGGCTGCGTCGGTAGATGCAACCCCTTCAATTTTTCTTTATCAGGCTTTTAAAGTGCAAGAAGTTCGTTGATTTTAGCAACAAGATTTTCTTTAGTTTGGCTGCCTGTAAGTCTTATAGATGTCTTTTTGCCGTCTTTGAAGAAGAGCAAGGTGGGTATTGACATAATTCTGTTTGCAGTGGCAAAATCTGAATTATCTTCAATGTTGTATTTACCTACAATTACTTGTCCTTCAAATTCTTTTGCAACTTCGTCAACTGTCGGTGCCATTGACATACATGGACCGCACCATGTAGCCCAGAAGTCAATTACTATCGGCTTGCCTGTAGCGATTGTTTCTTCAATGTTTTCGTCTGTAAATTCAAATGCCATAATGTTATATTTTTATGTTTTTGGATTAATTTCTTTGTTTTGCAAAGTTAGTAATTATTTGCAATACTCGAAGTAGAATTCAAGACTAACTTCATTTAAAATATCTACTAACTTCTTGTTCATTGGAACTTTGATTTCTGTTGTTAAATTTAATGTTCTGTTTATAGCCTTGTTTGTGAATAGAATGTTTAAGTTTCCGAGCGTATCTTCTTTTGATTCTGTTTTACTGAAATCAGCAAGCATATTTAGCGTGTTAAGCGCTTCGCCTTCAAGGTCTTGTGTATCTGCTTTGATAGTGACTCCTGTAAGCATTTTGCCTCTTGAATTTTCAAGAAGCCCCATTGAATTTACTTGCAGCCAGAATTCCCCGTTGCGACGTCTGACGTATGAAAGTTTTACTAACACGGGTGTACCTATTTCACAGTACGGTGCAAATTTGTAATAGTCATCGCCGAAAAGTCGGATTTCGAAACTGCCTGTAAGGTCTTCAATTTTTGCGATTCCGTATTTAGTGCCTTTTTGTGAAATGCGTGATTTAAAGTCGGTAACGAGTCCTCCAATCGTAACGTTTAAATTTTCTTGAGGTGCCATCTCGGTGAAGTCTTTGATGTGTGTGCAGCCGTAAGAAAGTTCCATGAAATAGGGGTCAAGCGGGTGTGCTGACAAGTACATACCCACAAGGTCTTTTTCTTTTTCAAGTTTTGTGATTGTAGGCCATTCAACAGCCGGCTTGATTTCCGGTCTGCCGGCGGTGTTTAGTGACAGGTCGTCATCGCCGAATAGTGAGGCTTCTTGATTTTTAGCCGCTTCCTGGTATAAGTAGCCGTATTTGAGGAGTTGCTCTATAATGGTTTCGTTTTTGTTGTTCGTTACGTAGTAGTCTTCGCGCTTAATGTCTTCGAAGCAGTCAAATGCACCGGAAAGAACGAGGGATTCAAACGTTTTGCGGTTGCAGACGTTTGATGGAACGCGTTCCACGAAGTCGTATATTGAAGTGAAATTTCCGCCTTTGTTTCTGATATTGATAATCTGCTCTACGACGCCTTCGCCTACGCCTTTGATTGCTGAAAGTCCGAAGCGGATAGCACCATGGCTATCAACACCGAAACGACTGATACTTTCGTTGATATCCGGCCCTTTAACTGGTATGTGCATAGACTTACATTCGTCCATATATTCCGTTAGTTTGGTGATATCGGAGCTGTTTCGGCTAAGTACTGCAGCCATGTATTCGGCAGGATAGTTAGCCTTGAGGTATGCGGTCTGGAATGCAACCCAACTGTAGCAAGTTGCGTGACTTTTATTAAATGCGTAAGATGCGAATTTTTCCCAGTCAGCCCAGATTTTTTCAAGCACCTTCGGGTCGTGTCCGTTGGCTTGTCCACCGGAAAGAAATTTACCTTTGAGGTGGTCCATTTTGTCTTTAAGTTTCTTACCCATAGCCTTACGGAGTGTGTCGCTCTCGCCTCGAGTAAATCCTGCAAGGAGGCGTGACAGAAGCATGACTTGCTCTTGATATACAGTGATGCCGTAAGTGTCTTTGAGGTATTTTTCCATTACCGGGATATCGTACACGATAGGCGAACGTCCGTGTTTACGGGCGATGAAGTCCGGAATGTATGACATTGGTCCCGGGCGGTAGAGTGCATTCATCGCAATCAGGTCTTCGAATACGGTAGGCTGAAGTTCGCGGAGGTATTTTTGCATACCAGCGGATTCGAACTGGAATGTGCCGATTGTTTTTCCTTCGCTGTAAAGTTTGAACGTCTTTTTGTCATCAATAGGAATAGCCTCTATATCTATATCTTGCCCGGTAGTTCGTTTGATGTTGTCAAGTGCTTCTCGGATAATTGACAGAGTTTTAAGTCCGAGGAAGTCCATCTTGATAAGTCCGGTTTCTTCGATTACTCGTCCTTCGTATTGTGTCACAAGTTGCTTTGCGGCGTCAGGCATGGATTTATCCACGGCTGTGGAAACGGGAACCCAGTCTGTAATCGGGTCGCGGCAGATGATTACACCGCAGGCGTGTACACCTGTGTTTCTGACGTTACCTTCAAGTTGCTCGGCGTATTTGAGGGTTTCTGCGATAATCTTGTTGCTGCTTTCAAGTTCCGGCTTGAATTCCGGAACGTATTTGTAGCAATTTTTCAGCGTAGTTTTGTATTCCTTACCGTTTTCATCGGTAGGCATATGGCGTGGAACGAGTTTTGTCAGTCGGTCGCTCTCGGAAAGTGGCAGTTGTTCTACGCGAGCAACGTCTTTTATAGCTGATTTGGCAGCCATAGTGCCGTATGTGATAATATGTGCCACTTTGTCTTCGCCGTATTTCTCTGTTACGTAGCGGAGTACATCGGCTCTACCGTCATCATCGAAATCCACATCAATATCAGGAAGTGAAATACGGTCCGGGTTTAAGAAACGCTCGAATAGAAGGTCGTATTTAATCGGGTCAATGAGTGTGATGCCTAAGCAGTATGCTACTGCGGAACCGGCAGCGGAACCACGTCCGGGACCTACGCTGACTCCGAGTTTTTCTCTCGCAGTAGTGATAAAGTCCTGTACAATAAGGAAGTATCCGGGGAAGCCCATTGTCTTCATGATGTGAAGTTCGAACTTTATACGTTCGCGCACTTCATCACTCAGCGGGTCACCGTATTTTTTCTTTGCACCGTCGTAGGCTAACTTTGCAAGGTAGTCGGCTTCAAATTTAATTCTGTAAAGTTTGTCGTAGCCTCCGAGTTTTTTAATTTTTTCTTGTGCGGCTTTTTCGTCAAGGACGACGTTGCCGTTTTCGTCACGTGTAAATTCGTCAAAAAGTTCTTGCTCTGTAATTCTTTTGCGATATTCTTCTTCAGTGCCGAACTCTTTTGGTATCTCGAAGTTAGGCATGATAGGACCGTGGTCAATGGAGTAAGTTTCTACCTTGTCGTAGATTTCCATCGTGTTGCTGAGTGCTTCGGGGATATCTGCGAAAAGTTCATTCATTTCAGCCTGAGTTTTCATCCATTCCTGCTTTGTGTAAAGCATACGGTCCGTGTCTGTAATGAAGTGGTTTGTAGAGACGCAGATAAGTCTGTCGTGTGCTTCAGCGTCTTCTTCATTCACAAAGTGGACATCGTTGCTGCAAATAAGTTTTACTCCGCATATCTTGCCAAGTTCCACTAACACCGGGTTTACCTTCTCCTGATAGATAATAGTGTCGTGATTTGCATTTGGTACTGTAGCCTTATGTCTTTGAAGTTCAAGGTAATAGTCATCGCCAAATACGCTTTTGAACCATCTTACTTGCTTTTCCGCTTCCTCAATTTGTCCGTTTAGAATAAGCTGGGGTATTTCACCTCCGATACATGCAGAGCAAACTATTAGCCCCTCGGAGTGTGATGCCAGCTCCTCCTTGTCTGTTCGCGGACGCTTGTAAAATCCTTCAGTCCAGGCTCTTGAGACGATTTTAATAAGATTTTTGTATCCCTTTTCGTTTTTGGCAAGAACAATCAAGTGGCACCTATCCATTTTGCCGTCAATATGTTCTGTCAGTTTACCTTTGGTGGTGACATACATTTCGCAACCGAAAATCGGCTTGAAAATTTTTTTCTGTTCTGCAGCGAGTTGGGCTTTAAGTTCAGTAGTTTCTTGCCCGTCAACTTCTGCAGCGGCAATGTTTTTTTGAATTTCCTTGATAGAGTCTTTGACTTTGCCGTTTTTCTTATTGACGTAGTTAAAAAATTCTTTTACTCCGTACATATCACCGTGGTCAGTAAGCGCAATAGCCGGCATGCCATCAGCGATGGCTTTGTCAACAAGCGCATTTATTGATGCCTGACCGTCAAGCACAGAGTACTGCGAGTGTACGTGGAGATGTATGAAGGGATACATAGTATATATAATAATGTGGTGTACATTTAATTTTAGCACTCCAAAGTTATGCAAAATAAATGAGACAGTATAATATTGTTAATAACTTTTCGTAATTTCCTCTTGAGAATATAAATGTTAAAAGCAGTGAATTATTGAAAAGTATTTTTATGGCGTATGGGCTACAAAAGGCCACAAAGTCAAATAGGGTGAGAATGGCTGCAATGGCAAAAATGTGGAGAATTAGATTGTCAGCCGGTGACGGGAGAAAAAAGAGTGAAATTTCTTATGGTTGTAAAAGTTTGATATAAAACAAGATAGAAAAAGGTGGTAAAATAATTAGAAAAAAGTGGTAAAAATATTTGGTGGGTAATAATAAAAGGCGTAACTTTGCGCTCGCTTTTGAGCAGCGGCTCAATGGAAGCCTGAAAGGGTTGGGAAAACGAAATATTGAAAAGGCTACGCCGAATGTTAAAATCAGTTAAAGATTTTGCTAATTCAAAAATAACACGTACCTTTGCAAAGTTTTCCGCTGACAATGAAATCAGTTCGAAAGCAAAGAGAAAATTGAAAGATTTACAATAGACTAGAGTAGTACAAGAGCAAATAAAAACTCATGTCAATTTCTACTTAATAAGTCAAGCGCAACCGGTCAGGAAGTCAAGCGAACTTCAGGAGTTTTGTTTTGGTACAACAATAAAAAGTTGTCGTAAATTTTCAAA
>SAMEA104315426__coassemble_451_pt1 | contig 24966 bp, 18 predicted proteins | sample SAMEA104315426__metabat2_low_PE_027 | metagenome-assembled genome bin SAMEA104315426 (sample SAMEA104315426) | gut metagenome | biome: Monkey gut; feature: monkey-associated habitat; material: faeces | place: China | collected 2013 | reverse complement strand
GGAGCAATTATGTTTTGTTGACGAATATTTTTTGCAGTTCGTTTTGGAATCTACAGCATAACAAGTTAGTCATATAAAACAATCGGGCGACACTGACTATAGTGCAGCCCGATTATATCAAATATTCTCATAATCCACAATTACGCATCATAAATTATGAATTACGCATCAAAAATCAGAACTCAGCGTTACCCGGAGTACGCGGGAATGCAATCACGTCACGAATGTTAGTCATACCTGTTACGAAAAGTACAAGACGTTCAAAACCGAGTCCGAAACCTGAGTGAGGAACAGAACCGAAACGACGAGTGTCAAGGTACCACCACATATCCTTCATCGGGATATTAAGTTCTTCAATACGTTTGAGCAACTTATCATAGTTCTCTTCACGTTCAGAACCGCCGATAATTTCACCGATAGCAGGGAAAAGCACGTCCATAGCACGAACAGTCTTGCCATCTTCGTTTTGCTTCATATAGAAGGCTTTGATTTCTTTAGGATAGTCAGTGAGGATAACAGGACGTTTGAAGTGTTCTTCCACGAGGTAACGTTCATGTTCGCTCTGGAGGTCAGCACCCCAATATACCGGGAATTCGAATTTCTTACCACACTTTTCAAGAATTTCAACACCTTCAGTGTAAGGAAGACGAACAAATTCCTGACTTACGACTTGCTTAAGTCTTTCAATTAGTTCTTTGTCGTACATATCGTTGAGGAACTGAATGTCATCAGCAGCATTTTCAAGTGCGTAATTAATACAATACTTGATAAATTCCTCAGCGAGATCCATATTATCCTTAATGTCGTAGAATGCAATTTCAGGCTCAATCATCCAGAACTCTGCGAGGTGACGAGGAGTGTTTGAGTTTTCAGCACGGAAAGTAGGACCGAAAGTATAGATAGCACCGAGAGCTGTAGCACCAAGTTCACCTTCAAGCTGACCGGAAACAGTAAGAGCAGTAGGCTTTGCAAAGAAATCCTTTGAATAATCTACAGCACCGTCTTCGTTCTTGGGAAGGTCGTTAAGGTTAAGAGTTGTAACCTGAAACATTGCACCGGCACCTTCACAGTCGCTTTCAGTGATAAGCGGAGTGTTCAAATAGAAGAAACCTTTTTCTTGGAAGAACTTATGGATAGCATAAGCGAGGACACTTCTGACACGGAAAACTGCGCCGAAAGTGTTTGTACGCATACGCAAATGTGCTTTTTCACGAAGAAACTCAAGTGTGTGACCTTTCTTCTGCAAAGGATAAGTTTCAGGGTCGGCAGTACCGTAAATTTCAAGTGTTTCAGCTTGAATTTCAGCAGATTGCCCTTTACCCATTGACTCTACAAGCTTACCTGTAACGTGAATGGCAGCACCTGTAGTGATAGGCTTTAACTGTTCGTCATTGAACTTAGCCATATCAAAGACTATCTGTATATTCTTGATGGTAGAACCGTCGTTAAGTGCTACGAACTGTACGTATTTGTTGCCACGACGAGTACGCACCCAACCTTTAACACTGACTTCAGTGCCAAGGATTTCCGGACGGAATAAATCTACGATTTTAGTACGTTCCATTTTATTATATCGGTAGTAATATGAATTAAACGATTCGAATATTATTCAAAAGAACCCATTTTGAGGTAGTTGACTTCGTCCTGAGTCAAGTAGCGCCAACGTCCTCTCGGAAGATTCTTCTTGGTGAGACCTGCGAAATATACGCGGTCAAGTTTAGTCACTCTGTATCCGAGTGCTTCAAAAATACGGCGTACTATACGGTTACGACCTGAGTGGATTTCAATACCTGCTTGATTTTTATCAGTTTCAGTTGCATAGCTGATAGCATCTGCATGTATAGGACCGTCTTCAAGTTCAATACCGTCGGCAATACGCTGCATATCATCTTCAGAAATATCTTTATCGCACCATACGTGATAAATTTTCTTCTTGACGTATTTAGGGTGAGTGAGTTTTGACGCGAGGTCACCATCGTTTGTAAGGAGGAGTACACCGGTAGTATTTCTGTCAAGACGTCCTACAGGGTATATTCTTTCTTTGCAAGCACCTTTCACGAGGTCCATAACAGTAGTTCTGCCATTAGGGTCATCAGATGTAGTAACACAGTCTTTCGGTTTGTTAAGAAGAATGTAGCACTTGCTTTGAAGTGTAACAACTTCGTCTTTGAATTCCACTACGTCAACAGGTGAAATCTTTGTACCAAGTTCCGTAACTACGTTTCCGTTCACCTTGATAAGTCCTTGCTGAATGTATTCATCTGCTTCACGACGAGAGCAAATACCGGCATTAGCCATAAACTTGTTAAGACGAACTTGTTCATTCGGATCCGGAATTGGCATTTCGTATTCCACTTGTTTAGGACGTGGAGTAAATGTTCTTCCCGGTTTCGGTCTTTGTTGGTAACCGCCACCGTTATTATTGCGGTAGCCGCCATTGTTCTGACGATAGCCGCCATTGTTATTCTGACGGTAATTGCCGTTATTTTGACGATAACCGCCGTTATTCTGGCGGTAACCGTTATCATTGTCATTATTGTAGTTGCCGTCAGTCTGTGCGCTGCCATTATTGTAGCCGTTATTATTTCTATAACCGCCACCATTATTGTAGCCGCCGTTCTGACGATAACCGCCACCGTTATTGTTTCTGTAACCTCCGCGCTGCTGATATCCGCTATTGTTGCGGTATCCGCCGCCGTTCTGACGATAGCCGCCTCCGTTATTCTGACGATAACCGCCGGCATTGTCATTTTGGTAATACCTTCTTTCTTGAGATTGTTGAGATTGGAAAGACTGTTGCTGTGCGTCGCTGTCTTGCTCTTTATTACCCTCAGAGGAAGCAATTCTCTGCTGAGAATAATCTCTTTGTTCATAATTGCCTTGTGCAGGATTTTCACGGTTATTCAAACCTTGTCTTGAAAAGCCTATACGCGGTCTTCTTGGTCTTTTTTCTTCGTTCTCCATTGTTGTTACATAGTTCCTGACGCAGCCTCTCGGCTTTGTCGAAATTTAAATAATTATAGTAAAAGTGTAGTATTTAATTTCTAATAGATTTCAAAAAAGTGTACCCTTTCGGTTGTAGAGTGCGTCTCAATTTATCGCTACAAAAATACAATATTTTTTTCAAATATAATACTGTATGACTACTTTTTTAACGTTTAAGACGGCAAAAAGTTCGTCATTTATCATTCCGCACACTCAATTCTCTCACTATCAGCAATAACCGGTATAGTTCTGCGGTGAGATTTGTCTTAGTTCATCTTTAACGTTTTCAGCGATTTCGAGTGAATTTATGAAGTCCTCGATGCTTTCTTTAGTGACTACGGTATTTTTTCTGGTCAATGCTTTCAGTGTCTCGTAAGGATTAGGGTAACCTTCACGCCTGAGAATAGTCTGGATTGCTTCAGCCACAACGTTCCACATCACATTCAAGTCGCGATCAATAGCAGTGCGGTTCAGAAGGAGTTTGTTAAGTCCTTTCAGTGTTGACTGAATTGCAATGAGAGAATGTGCCATAGGCACGCCTGTGTTTCTCAGCACTGTAGAGTCCGTCAGGTCTCTTTGCAAACGTGATACAGGCAGTTTTTGAGCGAGATGAGAATAGAGAGCGTTGGCAATACCGAGGTTTCCTTCGGAATTTTCAAAGTCAATAGGATTTACTTTATGCGGCATCGCTGACGAACCTACCTCACCCGGGCGTATTTTCTGCTTAAAGTACTCCATTGAGATGTATGTCCACATATCTCTGTCAAGGTCGATGATGATAGTGTTTATTCTCTTGAGAGCATCGAATATTGCTGCAATGTTGTCATAATTACTTATCTGAGTTGTCCACTGCTCACGATTTATCTTAAGGGTGTCGGTCAAAAATTTATTTGCAAATATTACCCAGTCAATATTCGGAAACGACACTTTATGTGCATTAAAGTTACCCGTAGCGCCTCCGAATTTGCCGCTTACAGGTGTGGATTTCAACAGTTTTGTTTGCTCACGGAGTCTGTAAGCAAACACTTTTATTTCCTTTCCCAGATGTGTCGGTGAAGCCGGTTGTCCGTGAGTCTTGGCAAGCATAGGAATATCTTTCCATTCTTCGGCACGAGCCTCAAGCAATGAAGTAAGTTCTTCCAATACCGGAAGATAGGCTTCATTTATCGCATCTTGCAGCGACATCGGTATTGAAGTGTTGTTAATATCTTGCGAAGTAAGTCCGAAGTGAATGAATTCTTTATATTTCTGCAGTCCTAAGGCATCAAATCGTGCCTTAATAAAATATTCCACTGCTTTTACGTCATGGTTAGTAGTTTTCTCAATTTCTTTAACCTCCTCCGCATCATTTTCCGAAAAGTTAGTGTAAATATCTCTGAGGCATGCTATTACATCGTCATTAATATCTGCCAGTTGTGGCAACGGGATTCGTGAGAGTGCAATAAAGTATTCAATTTCCACTTTAATGCGGTACTTGATAAGTGCATACTCTGAGAAATACATGCTTAACTTGTCTGTCTTGGAATGATAACGACCGTCAATAGGAGAAACGGCAGTAAGCGGAGTCAATTGCATCAATAGTTTTGTTTTGAGGTTATGTGACATTAAATCTTGCCGCAACACTAAACGGCAATGCAAATTTACGCCTTTTTCAACTGTTTGCAAAGACATAACTGTTAATTTTAATGCCTGATAAATTTGTAATTCCGAAATTCTTAACGTAAATTTGCAAAACGACAAAGGTAATCACTAATTTTTGTACACTAAACACAAGATATGCTTGTAATTGCAGATAGTAGTTCGACTCGCACTGAATGGGCTCTGATAGACGGTAACGAGGTCGTTGAACACGCCACCACAGGTGGTCTTAATCCGTATTTTCAAACTCGAAGAGAGATAAGTCATTGCATCAGACTTGAGTTGCCTGACGCATTTTTCCGTAAACGTTGGGATCACGTTTACTATTACGGTGCAGGCTGTGCTAATGTTGAAAAATGTAAAATTATGGAGTCAAGCCTCGTTGCTCAGTTCAAGACTCCTGTTACTGTAGAAAGCAACTTACTTGGTGCCGCTCGCGGTCTTTTCGTTAGAAAACCGGGCTTGGCATGCATTATCGGTACAGGTTCGAACTCTTGCGTTTACGATGGTGATAAAATAGTGAGAAATATCCGTTCACTCGGATATGTTCTGGGTGATGAAGGCAGTGGCGCATATATCGGCAAATCATTTGTCAGCGACTGTCTTAAGGAACTTGTACCTAAAGAGCTCGGTGATGAGTTTATTGAAGAGTACGGGATTAATCCCGATGATGTGATGGACGAAATTTACGTTCACGCCGTAGCAAGTGTATTACTTTCTTCGTATTCAACCTTTTTACTTAAACATCTTGATCACCCTTACGTGCATAATCTCGTCTATGATTCGTTTATGAAATTTTTCACTCGAAATATCGCATCTTACGACTATAAGGAACAAAATTTTGCAGTTGTAGGCAGCGTGGCTTGTAAGTTCGAATCCATTCTTAAAGAAGTAGCTAAAGACTTTGGCGTGGAATTTCAAAAAATAGTGCCGTCTTCTATGCCGGGCTTAATTGAATATCACTCCGGAAGTAATTAATATTCAAAATCTTATCTGTACTTTTTACGAAGTTGTGCCTCGCCGGTGCAACTTTTTTGATATACATATACGCACAAAAAAAGCCAACACTTTTGATGTTGACTTTTTGTCGGGGTGAAAGGATTCGAACCTTCGACCCCCTGCTCCCAAAGCAGGTGCGCTAACCGGACTGCGCTACGCCCCGATTGCCTTAGCGGCGTTTCAATTACGGGTGCAAAGTTACGACATTTTTTTTAACCTCCAAAATTTTCTTTACTTTTTTTTTGAAAAATTTTCACAAACAGGCAATTTTCCGTAAATTTGTAGGTATATGGAAACTACAATAAAAGGAACTTGTAATGAGTTGGCGGAACTGCTCTCGCTTTACGGGGTTCGCCAAGTGGTGGTGTCACCCGGTTCACGAAACACGCCACTGATAATAGCATTGTCACGCGCCTTAAAATTCGATATGCACACCGTCATTGACGAACGGAGCGCCGCATTCATCGGTATGGGTATGGCTATGCAGTGCGGAGAACCGGTAGTGCTGATATGCACTTCCGGCAGTGCTGTCCTGAATTATGCTCCCGCCGTTGCCGAAGCATATTATCGTCAAGTGCCGCTGATTGTCGTCAGTGCGGACCGTCCGGCTGACAGGATTGACCAAGACGATAATCAGACCATACACCAGCACGGCGCACTTTCAGGGATTGTAAAAACCACTGTCAGTGTCACTGATAATTGGATTACTGAAAGTGAACATTCTTTCATTAATCGCAAAATAAATGATGCTCTGCACACCGCTACGGATATCCGTAAAGGTCCTGTACACATAAATGTCCATATTGCCGAACCGCTTAACACTGTTTGCGATATTGAGCCTCGCCCGGTGCGTAAAATCACGACTGTAAACGAGTGCGGAACGCCTTTATCTCTGCCGCTGACAGACGAAATCACAAATAAAATATCCTCGTCACGAATTTTAATCGTATGCGGATTTATGAGACCGTCAAAAAGTCTTAACGACTTGCTCATAAAACTGTCTTACAAGACGCCTGTCTTTGCTGAAGGTGTTTCCAACATTCACGGCGGACTGATCATAAATGATATTGACGAATACCTTGCCACCGGATTAACTCCCGTTCCTGACATCGTAATAACTTTTGGCGGCGCACTGATTAGTCGCTACTTGAAGGAGAAAATTAAAAAGTGGGGTTGTGAACATTGGCTTGTTGGCAGCAGAGATGTTTTCGCAGATACTTTCGGCACTTTAACGGCATCACTTGATTGCTGTGAAACGGAGTTTGCGGAATTTTTACTTTCACGCATTAAGCCCGCCACTTTCAAGACGATAGAAATAAAGAACGATACGTTTTTTAATTCCGCCGCATGGAGTGATATTGCGGCTTGCGAATATATTTGCCGAAACGTTCCGCAGAACTACGGTGTACATCTGTCGAACGGTATGACTGTCAGATACTGTCAAAACAGACTTAACGTGAAGGATATTGAATGCAACAGAGGCGTGAGCGGCATTGACGGTTGCGCTTCCACTGCACTCGGATACAGCACGCTTAACGACTATCCCACTCTGCTGATTACAGGTGATATGTGTATGCAGTACGACCTTGCTGCATTGTCATCGAACTTGGTAACCCCTAAGTTTAAAATCATCGTAATATGCAATACCGACGGCGGCATTTTCCGTATTATAAAATCCACACGGGACGTAAAAGAACTTAATCAATACATTTCGCCGAAAGTAAATCTGCCTCTTGAGATGCTTGCTCCCGCCTACGGGTTCAAGTATTTTGAGGCTACGGAAATGGAAGAATTGAAATCGGTGTTTTGTAAGTTTATTGCCGAGGCATCACAGCCTGCAATCCTCGCAGTAAAGACGGATTCCGATGTAAGCGCAAAAGTATGGCTTGACTATTTGAAATTTTGTAAAGAAAGAAATAAAAATTAATTACTGATATGAGTAACAGAAAATGGGAAAAGATAAAGGATTACGAAGATATCCTTTTTGAAAAATTCGAAGGTATAGCAAAGATTACTATTAATCGTCCTAAAGTTTACAACGCATTCCGTCCGCAGACGAACCGAGAAATGCTTGACGCTATGGATTACTGCCGCGAGTCACAGGAAATCGGTGTTATTATCCTCACCGGTATCGGCGACAAGGCGTTTTGCTCCGGTGGTGACCAGAACGTGAAAGGCATTGGCGGATACATTGACGACGGGGGTGTGCCTCGCCTCAATGTGCTTGACCTGCATAAGGCTATTCGCTCTATTCCTAAGCCTGTCATAGCTATGGTGAACGGCTATGCAATAGGTGGCGGTAACGTGTTGCAAGTGGTTTGCGACCTCACTATCGCAAGTGAAAACGCACGTTTCGGTCAGACAGGACCTAAGGTTGGAAGTTTTGATGCCGGTTTCGGCTCTTCTTACCTTGCTCGCTGCGTAGGTCAGAAAAAGACTCGTGAAATATGGTTTCTCTGCAAGCAATACACTGCACAGGAAGCACTCGAAATGGGTATGGTAAACAAGGTTGTACCACTTGAAAAGCTTGAAGATGAAACTGTTGAATGGTGCAAGACTATTCTCAGTCGCAGTCCGTTCGCTATCCGCATGATTAAGCGCGCACTTAATGCCGAACTTGACGGACAAAGGGGCTTGATGGAGTTTGCCGGTGATGCTACTTTGATGTATTATCTTATGGCTGAAGCTCAGGAGGGCAAAAATGCTTTTCTTGAAAAGCGCGACCCGAACTTTGAGCAGTTTCCTAAATTCCCGGGCTGATGCTCAAGTTTGCCTATTGCCGTTATGTGCTGAAATTCAAGGAGACAGCCATAACTTCGCGTGCATCAATGACGGAAAAGGAAACATTTTTCATCAAGGCTTACGATACTGACAATCCGGACATTTTCGGCATCGGTGAATGTGCTGTTTTTCGTGGTCTGAGTGCCGAGGACTGCCCTGACTACGAGGAGAAACTGCGGAATGCTTGTATTGATGACAGTTTTATGACTTCGGGTATGAGTTCTCTTATTTTCGGATACGAAAGTGCTCTTATGGACTTGAATATGCGTAAGAATAACAGTTATCCGAAGAATGATATCCGTATTCCCATCAACGGACTTATCTGGATGGGCGACAAAGATACTATGTACAGCCGTATTTGCAAAAAACTTGATGACGGTTTCCGGTGCATTAAACTCAAAATCGGCGGCATAAATTTCAATGACGAAGTATCGCTGCTTGACTTCATTCGTTCACGTTTTTCTTGTGCGGACTTGGAACTGAGACTTGATGCCAACGGTGCTTTTACACCTGAAAATGCACTTGAAAGACTTAATATTCTCAGCAAATACGACATTCATTCCATTGAGCAGCCTATAAAGCCGAATCAAGTTGAAGCAATGGCTCGCATTATCAGCAAATCACCTATACCTGTTGCACTTGACGAGGAACTTATCGGCTGTGCGAGCGATGCAGAAAAGGCTAATCTCCTGGATTCTCTGAAACCGCACTATTTAGTGCTGAAACCATCGCTCTGCGGTGGCTTTAAAAGTGCTGAATCCTGGATTATCGAGGCTGAAAAAAGAGGCATACGCCGGTGGGCTACGTCTGCGCTTGAATCTAACGCGGGACTTGCGGCTCTCACCCTTTGGATTTCAAAATTCAACACCGATATGCCGCAAGGACTCGGCACCGGTATGCTGTACACCAATAATTTCACTTCTCCCCTCAGCATTGAGGGCGATGAAATAGTTTATCATCATAAATTACCTCCGGTACTGCCGGACTTAAAATGGAATTACATTTAAATATCAAAATCTCCACTCCCGAGGCTGACGAATTTATACGTGAGTTTACAAATTCCGATGATTATATCATCGTTAATACGTCAGGTTCTACAGGTACACCGAAGACTATTCATCTTCCCAAGTCCGATATGATTCGTTCTGCAAAGGCTTCTTGCGAATATTTCGGCATCAATAAAAAGTCAAGACTCGTGTGTCCCCTTTCCGCAAATTATATTGCAGGAAAAATGATGATAATCCGTGCCGCCGTTTCCGGTGCGGAACTAATCATGGAAACTCCGTCCAACACACCTATTGCCCGGTATTACGGTAAAATAGACTTTATCCCCGTCGTGCCGTCACAGTTAGTACATTTATTAGAGAACCAGGCTGAGGCTAAACATATCGGCAAGGTACTTGTAGGCGGAGGACCTGTGCCACAGAATTTGGTTGAAGCAATAAAAAACGCACCTTTTCACACTTTTGCCTCATACGGTATGACTGAAACTTCAAGCCATGTGGCAATAAAAGACTTCAGAAATATTAACGACCATTATCTCGCATTGCCGGGAATATCTTTTGATGTTGACGATGAGTTTTGTCTTAAAATACACGCACCGGGGTATTCATTTGACGGTATTCAGACTAATGATATTGTATGGCTTTATGACCACAAGGATTTTCATTGGGTGGGTCGTCGTGACAACGTAATTATCACAGGTGGAGTGAAGGTGCATATTGAGGAAATAGAACGGAAAATATCCCCGATTATGAATGACGAATACTTTGTCATAGGCGTAAAAGATGATTTTTGGGGAGAGAAAGTGGTGTTATACACTAAGCACGCTGTTGATGCTGAAGCACTGAAGTCACTTCTCACCAAGTTCGAGATGCCTAAAGAAATACGCATCGTAAAAACTATTCCGCATACTCCTACAGGTAAAATCCTGAGAAGTGAGATAAAACGCTACAAAAAAGACTCCAATATTTGACCACTTTAATTCCACGACTCTTTCATTTAAAGTGGGAGAAATTGATGTGTTTTTATAATTGAAAGCAAGTAAAGGTTACATCATCAGGGAGCCTCGGCGAGGCTCGGCTGTAAGAAACACCGCATAAGCACGCAGTGCGCCATGCGGTGACACAACACCCACCCTCCCACTCGCACCTCGGGGAGGTGCGGTCTGTGGTAGATGCTTTGTGTTTGGTTATATTTTCACAGACCGAACCTCGCCGAGGTTCGTTATATATTGCCGTTTCTATCTCAGGGTGGCGCACAATGTGCTTACCCTGAGTTACTTACAGCCGAAAGTCTCCGACTTTCCTCGATAACGTTGTCTTTTTACTCACCCTATTATATATTTTAAATGAAAGAGCCGTGCTTTAACCCCTAAAATAAAAAAGGCGGCACTGAAGTGTCGCCTTTTTTATTTATCTGATAGGTCAGCGTATTAGCGGATATATTGTTTAGCAACTTTGTTACCGCGTTTTATGATGTAAAGACCATTTTGCGGGTTAGCAACTTGTACACCTTGGAGGTTGTAGTAAACAGCTTCGCCTTCTTCAACTTCAACAGCATTAACACCTGAGTGTTTTTCAACTGTAAGTTTCATATTAACGAGGTCAAGAGTGAAGTCGTAGTTACCTGCTGCGATTTTCCAAGATTTGTCACCGAGAACAACTTCTGCAGTTTCACCTTCAGCGATTGAAGTATCAGTTGCAACTGCACCGTAACGTTTACCTGCGTTAACTGAATCCCAATCAGTTTGATCAGCACCGAGAGTACTTACGAATGCGAAGTAACCAACACCTGATACACCGTCGGCATCTGCGATGTTAACGTCTTCGATTTTGTAAAGGTTATCACCGATAAGGTTCATTTCAAAACCTACGCTCGGATTCCACCATTTAGCACTGTCATCACCGATGTGACCCATTACGTAAACAGGGTCACCTACGTATGAAGGAGTTGAAGGAACAGTAAATGTAGCCATAGCAACACCTACTTTTGCACCGAGAGAACAACCTCTATAGATTCTAACGGTATTTTCATCAACTACCTCAACGTTGATTGCACTTTGGCCTGCAGACGGAGCAATTTCATCAAAATTAGTACGGCCGACAACTTCGCCGTCAGAAACACGTACTACTTGGAAGTTACCAACGTGAGTAGTAGCTGAAATGAATATTGGTAATACTGCGTAGTCTACACCTTTAAGATTGAAGCGTGCAAAACCTGCTGTTGGGCCTGCGCTAACAGATGTCCATGGCTGAAGTGCACCATCTACCATATAGAATGTAGTACCTGCATTAGCACGTTTACGAACAACGAATGCATCAGCAGCAGAAACACCTTCTCCTACTGCAGCCATAAGTTCGTCCATAGAGTTATAATATGGCTGAGCGAATGTGTTATTATCAAGCATATCGCCTGAAACACCATTTACAGGAGAACTTGCTGCGTAGTCACCTACAAGGCTGTAATCACCTTTACCGCCATTCTGGAAGAATGCCATATAGACGCTTGTTGCTTTTAATGCACTTACATAGAAAACAGCACCTTGTTCACTCATTACGTCACCGATTACACCCGGTAAAACGTCTTCACGACCATCAGCGATGCAATCATCACCTTCACCACCGAAATCAACAACATCACCTGCTACTGAATATGTACCGTCAGCATTGGGTGTAGCGATAAGGAATTTGTTTCCTGATTTTCCATCAGGGAAAGCACCTGCTTGAAGAATCATGTTACCGGCTTGGTCAAAAGTAAGACCGAGACCTACGATGTTTTCGTTTTCGAGAACTGTTGCTACGTTGCCTTCAGAGTCAACGCTGTAAACAGCGTGATTACCTTTGTCGGCAAAGTAAAGCAAGCCGTTGTGACCTGTTGCATAACGAGCATTGTTAGGTCCTGAAGGAATAGTGACTTGTAGAGCAAAATTGTCTGTCAACGTCTGTGCAGAAGCAGCACCTGCGATAACTACGGCAGATGCGAGAGCAAGATTGCGTAATAGTTGTTTCATGTTTAAATTGTTTTATGTTAATTAAAAATTTGGTTATTTTCGTTTCATAGCGTTTTACACCTCCGCAAATGTACTACCTTTTTGCTGAATAACAAAAAAATATTTCATCTTTTTATTTACTCATATATAATATAGGGACAATAAAAGGGCGAAAAGGACTAAAAAGGCATAAAAGCCGGCGTAATTCATCATCTTCCTTTTCGCCCTTGCAGCCTTTTTAGCCCTTCCGGTCGCTTGCCTGCCATTTCTTCCTTATAGTCCTTGCAGCCCTTTTTGCCCTTTACCGCCTTTTTGCCACGGCTCTTTCATATAAAATATATAATTGAGTGAGTAAAAAAGACAACGTTATCAATGAAAGTCGGAGACTTTCGGCTGTTAGTAACTCAGGGTAAGCACATAGTGCGCCACCCTGAGATTGAAACGTCAACATATAACGAACCTCGGCGAGGTTCGGTCTGTGAAAATATAACCAAACACAAAGCATCTACCACAGACCGCACATCCCCGATGTGCGAATGTGGATGGAGGTATTCTGTCACCGCATGGCGCACTTACGTGCTTATACGGTGTTACTTACAGCCGAGCCTCGCCGAGGCTCCATGATGATGACTTTTACTTGCTTTGATTTATAAAAACCAATCAATTTCTTTCACTTTAAATGAAAGAGCCGAACCTTTTAGCCCTTTATTGCCTTTCACAAGCGTTAATTAAAAATTTTATTAAATAGTTGAGAATTAATGACTTTTGGGTATATAATCCACTTCCGAATTATAAGCGGCATTTGGCACACAGAAGGCAGATAAGCCGTAAAGTGAATTTTATTACAAAGATGAAAACTATATTTTCCAAATGATAATGCGCCTTCACAATGCGCTACCGAATATTTATACACAATTTACTGAGTATAATTTATTTGAAAAATTATCACAAAATATAAGCATTTTCTTAACTTTCTACGTATCGGAAACAATTTATGACGATATTATTAATTTTCCGGAATAATATTAACAATAGTTAAAATACGTTGTATTATTGTCTGTTTTACCAAAATAAAGTATATTTGCCACCGAATTTTGACTAACAACGTAAAAACTAACGTATTGAATTGATTGGAATAAAAAATACATCAATGACCTTTACAAAATTTCGGATATTAGTATTGATCGCTATAATGTCTTGCGCAAGTGTAGTTAAAGCGCAAGATGTCATAGTTGACTCCGTAAAGATACATTTCCGTCAAGGCTATTCCACGCTTGATAAGGATAAATTCGGTAATGACGCGGCACTCAAGCGCATTGCCGACTCTTTACGTATGAGAAACACTGACACAATTTTACAATTAAAGAAAGTTGAAGTTACAGGTGCGGCTTCTCCGGAAGGTAATATCCCTCTTAACAAGAGACTTTCCGAGCGAAGAGCAAACGTTCTCTTTAATTATATGTCACAGTACCGTGAACTTCCCGATTCACTGATGACTTTCCGTTTTCTCGGTCGTGACTGGACAGGCTTGCTTGAAGCGGTTAAGGCTGATGACAATGTTCCTTACAAGGAAGAAACGGAAGGACTGCTTGAGAAAATCATCAAGAGCAATAAGGAAGGAAACGATGATGAGAATCACTTATTTGTAGAATTACAAAAATTCAAAGAAGGAAAGCCTTACAAATATATGTATGCTTACATCTTCCCGGCTCTCCGTGCTTCTCAACTTAAACTCTGGTACGAAAAGGTTTACAATCCTATCGGCATTGTAAAGGTCCATAGAAAAATTTCACTCGATCCGGGACTACCGGATTACACACTTGTGATGCCGGAACTCGAGCCTAAACTTGCCTGCTTCTGTCACCCTAAATTCTATATGGCTATAAAGACCAATATGCTGTACGATGCACTTCTCGTGCCGAACATCGGTGCTGAGTTTTACGTTGGTCGTGGCTGGAGTATAGGTGCCGACTGGATGTACGCTTGGTGGAAAACAGACCGTAAGCACGACTATTGGCGCATCTACGGCGGCGATATCCAAGTGCGCAAATGGTTCGGCAGAGCTGCTGAAGAAAAGCCCCTCACAGGACACCACATCGGAGTTTATGCTCAGTGCTACACTTATGACTTTGAACTCGGAGGTAAAGGTATTATGGGTGGTATCCCGGGAAAAGACTTATGGGACAAATGTAACTGGGGTGTCGGACTTGAATACGGCTACTCACTCCCTGTAACTCGTCGTCTTAACATCGACTTCGGTATCGGTGTAGGATATTTCGGAGGCGAATACCGCGAATACAAGCCTATTGACGACCACTACGTTTGGCAAGCAACTAAAAAGCGCAACTATTTCGGTCCTACGAAACTTGAAGTATCTCTCGTATGGCTGATTGGCTGCGGAAACTTCAATAAAGGGAAAGGAGGCAGACAATGGTAAGAAAATTGACAAATCTGCTTATTCTCGCAGTCCTTGTGCTTATGACGTCTTGCGACCACAAGGAACTTTGCTACCACCACCCTCACAGCGGTAAAATCCGCGTGGAATTTGACTGGAAAGATGCTCCGGAAGCAAATCCGGAAGGTATGTGCGTGTTCTTCTACCCGGAAGAAGGCGGTGAACCTATCCGTGTGGACTTCTCAGGAAAGACAGGAGGCGAAGTGGAACTCACAAACGGAAAATATAAAATCATTACGTACAACAATGATACCGACGGTATTCTCTTCTACGGAATAAATGATTTCTTCAATCACACCTTCTACACTCGCGATAGTAACCCGCTTGAACCTATTTACGGTCCTACCGCACAATATGTTCCGTCAAAGGCTGAAGATGAAATTGAGGAACGCGTTGTCCTTGACCCTGATATGATGTGGGGCTGCACTGCTACGGAAGTGGAAATCACTGAAATGGGTGTAAGTTATATCTGCGTCCCGGAAAGTCAAAAAGGACAAACTGCCGGATTGACTACAGTTTCGGAAAAAGTTATCACTCTATATCCTCACGAACTTACTTGCATCTACACCGTAGAAGTTCGTAATGTTAAGAACCTTAGCGGTATGAATCTTGTTTCGGGTATTCTCACCGGTATGGCAGGCGAACTTCGCATGCACGATGAGCAACTTTCTGAAGAGTGCGTATCTATCCCGTTCGCCGGAAGAAAGAGCGGTACTGACAAAATCGAAGCACAATTCATAACTTTCGGACACAATACTGCAAATCTCAAACATCACCACATAGAACTGTTTGTGGTAATGGACGACGGAAACAAACTTCACTACTACGATGATGCGGACGGCTCTCGATATGACGTGAACGACCAAGTGGAGAATGCGCCTAACAAACGCCGAGTACACTTGATAATTGACGGACTTGACTTGCCTGTTCCAATCTCTTCAGGCTCAGGCTTTGATGCAACGGTTGACGACTGGGATATTGTGGAATCCGATATTGAATTATAATTACTTGTAAATCGCATAAACCATGACAATCAATAAAATACTCACATTCGCGCTTGCAATAACGCTTGCCGGCTGTTCAAGTGACGCTCTGATGGAAAAACAGAGTTCCACTCGTGAGGCTATTGTATTTAATGCGGCAACAGGTAAGGTTTCTCGCTCGGCGGACTATTACTGCAACGCCACCAAGCCGGAGGAATTCAACGTCTGGGCTCGACTCGGCGGTGAGACGTATTTCGAAAACGCATATTACATTCTTAAAGACGATAACTGGGAGTTACAGCGTGAAGTCCCTTATTATTGGCCTGAAGAAGGCATGGTAGATTTCTTTGCGGTGAAAAATCACAATGATTTCAAGTGGAACGGCAATGAAGCACCGGTTGTGCCGGATTTCGCTCCTGCCAAAACAGCAGATGACCAGGTTGACCTCATCTATGCTCACACTGTGGCAAGCAAACCTCAGCCGGGCAATCGTGCTATCCTCAACTTCCGCCACGCACTTTCACAGGTTGTATTCAAGGCACAGAACCTCAACAAGAATATCTACGTGGTGATAAACAAAGTGGAAGTTTGCAATATGCCGGTTTCCGGTTCTTTCGCTCTTCCAAACATTGAAGTTACAGACGATATTTACACCAACCCTGACGGCAAGACCCACCCTACTGCCTCACAGCGCAAAGGACTCGGGACTTGGACTCTCGGCAGCACACTCGGCAATTACAGTGTTGAGTTTGAAGCAAAGGGTATCTGTCAGAATGCGGGGAAAAAGATAAATCTCACTTCAAACACCTCTTTCACTCGTGAAGATGCTGATGGAGAAACAGGCTACCGCAAATCGTTCCTTCTCCTCCCCACAAACGGCGAGACGGAAGCATACAACCCAGCCAAAGGCGGAATTGCCGGAACGAAAGGCACATACTTCCTCGTATATGCCACAATCTACAATCTCTCGGCAGGCAACGGCGGAGAACCTGATGCAAACGACATCTGCGTGTGGGGAAGCAGAGAAAACACAAAGGCTATCGCAGTACCTTTCAAAGCCGACTGGGTGCAAGGTAAAAAATACACTTACACATTCCGATTTACGGAGAAAGGTAACGGAGGATATAATCCTGAAGACGGCGGCGACGTACTTGTGCCGATAGAATTCTCGGTAACTGTTGATGACTTCGCAGATATGAAGAATTACAACATCGATGAATTTCTTCCGGACTCACACTCCGCAGCCTCAAAAACTAAAACGAACAAAATGACATTTTTTTAATTCTCAATATTCATTAACTTAATTTTTTCTACAATGAAATTAAAACTATTCTTATTGGCAACTTCTGCTGTAGCTTTGGCAAGTTGCTCAAGCGATGCAGTTGTTGAAGACAACGCTGCAGGTAATGCAATCCAATTCTCTGCTGCTGCAGGTAAAGCATCTCGTGCTGCAGACTACTACTGCAACGCTAACCTTCCTGCTGACTTCCATGTATGGGCTTCAGTAAACGGCAAACAGTACTTCGCTGACGAAACTTACGCTAAAGGTGAAGGTTCTACTTACTCCATCACTGGTGGCGTAGAACGTTACTGGCCAAACGATGAAATTTCTTTCTTCGCTGCTAAGAACTACGATGATTTCACTTGGAATGTTGCTACTGCATCAACAATGAAAATAACTCCGGCTCTTGCTGCTAAGGATCAAAAAGACCTTCTTTACGCTTACACAGTTTCTAAACGTGACGAAAACAAAAACTTCAACGCAGGCAAAGCAAAACTTAACTTCCGCCACGCACTTTCACAAGTTGTTTTCTACGCTCTCAACGAAAACTCTAAGATCTACGTAGAAATCGAAAACATCAGCCTTAACAACGCTGCTGCAACAGGTACTTTCACTTTGCCGATCGGTGCTGCAAACGTAACAGACGACAACCTTCAAGACCACACTCAAGCAAATCCTGCTAAAGCAACAGGTCTTGGTACTTGGGCTGTTGAAGGTAAAGCAAAATTCACTGCTGACGTAACTAAAGGCACTAACAACCTCGTTGCTCTTACAGCAGAAAAACAAAACTTGACTGACAACGCAACTGAAGCTGAATACGGTCAATCACTTCTCGTATTGCCTGAAAATGTTACTGCATGGGACAAAACAAAAATAACGGCAGAAACTACAGGTTCTTACTTCACAGTTAAATGTAAAATCCGCAACATTGCAGGTGCTGCAGTTGCTGATGATGATGTTTATCTTTGGGGTACTAAAGATGCTGCAAAAGAACTTCTTATCCCTGTAAACTTCAACTGGGAACAAGGTAAGAAATACATCTACACTATCAAGTTCACTAAGACAGGTCACGCAGGTTATGACGAAGATGGTAACGATGTTCTTATTCCTATCCAATTTGACGTAACTGTTGACGACTTCGGTTCTAAATCAGAACAAAACGTAGAAATCTAATAGCATCGCTATAAGATAAAAGCCACAGCCGGGAGTGATTGGTTTCACTCCCGGTAACTAAGACCGCCCGAAAGAGCGAAAAATCCTGATGTGTTCGACTTCGCCATAGGCGAGAAATCTCGGAGAGCCGCAATTCGTGAAAGTTAACTAAAATTCAACCAAAAATAGTATTAATTACAAATCAATAACCAATTTTTAAAAGACTTAATGAAAACAATGAAACAGAAACATTTTGTTGCAGCTGTATTATCATTAGCGATAATGTCCGGCTGTTCAAGTGATGAAATCGTAAAGGAGTCTGTCAATAATGAATCAATCGCTTTCTCTATCACAGCCAATAAGAATTCCCGTTCATCGGAATTCTATTGCAACAACAATTTGCCGTCTGATTTCTACGCCAGTGCATTTGTTGACAAAGGCGATGGCATACTGAAGAATTATATGTCCTACGAACATTTTCAGGAAAATAATGGTATCTGGAAAATCGTAGGTGACGAACGTTACTGGCCGGGTGATGGTACGAAACTTAAAATTTATGCAACAAACTACATATCTCAGTATTTACCAACAGGTGAAATGATTTATGTAGGTTTGGAAACTAACAGCCAACTAATCGGTTATACTCCACCAATAGATAGTGAGAACCAAATTGATTTACTATATTCATTCACCGAGCAAGGCAAACCTGAATTTGGCAAGACAGCATCAATCAACTTCCGCCATGCCCTGAGTATGATTGTCTTTAAGGCAAAGAACTCATTAGGACACGCACAAGTAAAGATTGATGAAATCCGCCTTGGCAATCTTGCACAAGCAGGATATATGTATTACCCGACAAAGCCTACTGACACCAATTATGAAGACCATACAGGTGCAGCAGATTATCCTGAAGAAGCAACAGTTTGTACTTGGCCTAAGGACCACCTCGTTCACGGAAAGGTGGTTCATGATGATGATGCTACACGAATGTTCCACACAGAATTGCCACAGACAGTAGTTATCAATAACGGCGAACTTAAAAACCTTACTGATAACGACATCGTAGATGGTAAGGAAACAAACTATGCGAATGTATTCCTTCAGATTCCGGAAACATTCCCTGCATGGGATCATTCTGCTAACAAAATTGCTATCAAGCAAAAAACAGGTGCATTTATTTACATTAAATGTTCTATCCAAAACATAGCAGACAAAACAGCAACAGAGCCAAGTGCAGACGACGTGTATATCTACTCGGACAATGGCAAGACCAAGTATTTGGCACTTCCGCTAAACGTAGATTGGAAGCCGGGCAAGAAATATATCTACACTATCAACTTTAACGGCAAAAACGGCGGCGGATACGATCCAAGCACCGGCGAGGAAGTTCTCGTGCCGATAGAGTTCACAGTAACAGTAGATGATTTCGCTGATGCTAAAAATAATGATACTAATATCTAATTTCAATAGCCGGGAGCGATTGGTTTCACTCCCGGTAACTAAGAGCTTTCGCTAACACGACTTCTCTCAAGGGCTAAAAAGGCGAAAAGGACATTGAAAGTCCGACTCGTCAAACCCGTCGGACAGGTCAGACTCAATCGGTTTCGTCAACCGAGAAAGTCGGAGACTTTCAGCTGCGAAAAGCCTCGGAGAGGCTTGGCTGTAAGTAACTCAGGGTAAGCGAAGCGCCACCCTGAGAGAGAGATGCCCCTCCCCACTTCGCACCTCGGAGAGGTGCAGTCAGTCTCTGATACTGAAGAAGTTCCATCATCGGGGAGCCTCGGAGAGGCTTGGCTGTAAGTAACTCAGGGTAAGCGAAGCGCCACCCTGAGAGAGAGATGCCCCTCCCCACTTCGCACCTCGGAGAGGTGCAGTCAGTCTCTGATACTGAAGAAGTTCCATCATCGGGGAGCCTCGGAGAGGCTTGGCTGTCAGAAACACCGTATAAGCACGCAGTGCGCCATGCGGTGACAGAAGAAGTCCCTCCCCCGCTTCGCACCTCGAAGAGGTGCAGTCTGTGAAAGTATCCGGAGAATGTTCGTCAACCGAGAAAGTCGGAGACTTTCGGCTGTCAGAAACACCGTATAAGCACGCAGTGCGCCATGCGGTGACAGAAGAAGTCCCTCCCCCGCTTCGCACCTCGAAGAGGTGCAGTCTGTTAAAATCCACACAAGATTGAAAAAAAATCACATTTAATATCAAAGAAGTGAAATAAAATACGTACTTTTGTAAAATAATATATAAAAGCGAGTTATGAAAAAAACACTGAATTTATTTTCAGTAATGGCGACCCTGACAACACTGACACTGTTGACAGGTTGCGGTAGCGATGAGGTCATTAATGATCCCACCGTAGATAATCCTATTACCTTTTCTATTACTGCAAACAACGAATCCCGTTCTGCCGACTTTTACTGCAACAACTATAAGCCGAATGACATCTACGTAAGCGCATTGTACAACAATGGCACTGCCATCAATCCATATATGAAAAATCAGCATTACAAACTGACAAACAACGTATGGAGCGTGGAAGGATTTAAACGCTACTGGCCGGCTACCGGTACACTTTCGTTCTATGCCACAAACGTACAGTCCAAAAACCTCGGCACAGACGGCGGAAAAGTTGACGTAAACATGTCAACCGCACCTTACGGCATCACATATACACCCCCTACCGCCGCTGACAACCAGGTAGATATCATCTACTCCGTAGCAAAAGACCAAACGAAGCCTGCAAGCGGGACTACTGCGCTAAACTTCCGCCATGCAGTAAGCCTCATATCTTTCAAGGCAGCAAACAAAATACCACATGCGCAAATCACCATTGAGAGTATTTCCATAAACAACGTTGCCACTGCCGGAAGTTTTGCTTTCCCTGAAGCTGACACAAAGCCAAACACTGAAAAGCACGACGGCACAGGCACAGCACCTGCGGTAGCATCTACAGGCAAATGGAGCAACCTCCAATATCCGGCTGCAAGAAACAACTCCGGACGATACTTCACCACTACCCCGCTTAGCGGAACAACAGTATTGAAAGTGAACGACGAAACAGTAAAGAACCTGACAGACTTCACAACTTCCGGCACTAAAGAAACAAACTTCAACAAAACGCTTATGCTCATTCCGCAGACTCGCGTGGCATGGACTCCGGCAACTGCAAAATCTGCATTCGCACAAAAAGATGGTGCATACCTCACTATTAAATGCAAAATACAAAACATTGCATTAGAGACAGATACAGAGCCAAGCGCAACAGACATATATATCTGGGACGACGGCAAAGGTGGAACTAAAGAACTTGCCATACCACTTGACGTAAACTGGGAAGCAGGTAAAAAATACACTTACACCATCATCTTTAACGGTAACGGCTCAGGCGGCTATGACCCGGATAACGGCGGTGAAGTGCTGATTCCTATAAGTGTAACCGCTACTATCCACAAAGCAGACGGTAGTGATGCTCATCAAGACATAGACGTGGCTAAATAACGACAAAGCAGCAAAAACATGAAAATCTTTAAGAAAAATACATTACTATATATTTTACTCGCTCAAGCATTTATTTTTTCATCTTGCGAAGACAATTTCGACACGGGTAAAAATAATAAAACCGACGGTGCTATCTCATTCACTCTCGCTCAAAATGACTTTTCAGTAAGCCGTTCAAGTGAAAGTGACGATGTTCAGACCATTGAAATCAAGCAAAGATACACAAACTTTGTTGTTGACGGTGACACAATCTCCATGTGCGTCACGGAAGAGCCTAACACATCCGTTTACTTCAAGGCAAGCGAGCCGGAGTCCCGCGGTACGGCGATTACTACAACAAATGTTGACCACTTCCACGTAAGAGCAGTAACAAGCAACAATGCCTTGTATTTTGACCAACGCTGCGATTTACCCAAGACAGGTGAAGGAGTCATCTATACAGACCGTATGTGGCCGAACCTCGGCACAGATAACACATTGACATTCTTCGGATACTGCGCCAATGAAGGTTATCACTTCAACTCAACTGTAAATGAAGTAGCCGATGCAAACAAAAAAAGGGTGATTAATCTTAACACCATCGTTGAAAACAAGACTGACAATAAAATAGATTTCGACTACGAAGTCCTTAAAAATGAAACATTGACAGATGGTGATGCAGAAATTCAGCCGGACTTGATTTTCGCAGTTTCAGCAAATAAGACAAAACCTGCAACATTAGCGGATAACAGACCGGTAGCCTTGACTTTTCACCACGCACTTTCAGCCATAAAATTCAAAATCGGTACTATCCGTCAAGATATTACAGTCAAAACGGTAGCACTTAAAAACATCTACGGAAAAGGACACTGCTCGGCAGTGGCAAAAGCAGGTGTAAGCGACGAAGGTAACCTCAAATTCTCTTGGACAACGTCAGGAGAGGCAAACAACAGATATTCACAAGCTGTCGGCGCTGACAGACAATCACACAAAAAGGGCGGACAAAATACGGAAATAACCGGTACTGACGATATCTTTATGCTTATTCCGCAAGACGTGACAAATGCAGAAGTGGAAATAACTTTCGAAGTAAAAGATAACGGATTTAGCGGAACACGCACATACACATTCACAAAAAACATTTCCTCACTCTTCTCTGACAAGAGATGGAAACCGGATACTGTATATACCATCGTCATCGGTATTGACCGCGATGAAACAGGCATCACCATCAATGAAGAAATGGAAGGCACTGCCAAGAAGAAAAACGTATCGTTTACCAACGACGGTTTTGCCGACGGATATATCCGCGCCGCTATTGTAGGGTTCTGGAAAAATGCACATGGCGACATAGTTGTTCCATGGTCTGATGACAGACTTTCGACACCGGAATACGGCTCATTTGACTGGGGTGAAAGCAAGACTTATTGGAAAAAAGGTAAAAGCGATACATTCTACTATTACAACAAGATTGTGTCACGCGGAGAAATCACAAAGCCGCTGTTTAACGCCTATACAATAACATCAGAAACTCCTATAGACGGTGCTGTCCTCGAAATAGATATCGTAGCCCAACTCATCAAGTACGACAATATGACAGCGTACTGGGGCAGTAATTGGCCTTGGTAAAAAGGAATGAAAGTCTGAAGTCGCTGAAGGGAGAAAAGGGCGAAAAGGCATTAAAGTCCGACCGGTCAGACTTCGACGGCGAGCACCTCGGCGAGGTTCTGTCCTTGATAGCCGACGACCTTTCACCTGCAAAAAGCCTCGGAGAGGCTTGGCTGTAAGTAACTCAGGGTAAGCACATAGTGCGCCACCCTGAGATAGAAGCTTCAAATTCCTCGAACCTCGGCGAGGTTCGGTCTGTGAAACCCGGGCAGAGAACCGTCAAGATGAAGCCTCGTAGAGGCTTGGCTGATGACGTCATCTTTACCTGCATTCTCTTATAAAAATTCTTCAATATTTTGAGCCGTAAAATACAAAAGATTAAAAGTGAATATATTTAATTGTAGGTCATAGTATGACTAAAAATTTATAACTTTGCAAAAAACAAAATAAACTATGGCTCAACTTCAATTACCTGAAAGTCAAAATGTAGAATGCAAAGAAATTTGGAAAGACGAATACTTAAAGTGGATCTGTGGCTTTGCAAATGCTTCAGGAGGTTATATTTATATCGGGATTGAAGATGAAACTAAAAATATTGTTGGTGTTAAAAATAGCAAAAGATTATTAGAGGACATTCCAAATAAAATAATAACCCATTTAGGTATTATTGCCGACGTAAACCTTAAACACGAATCCGGACTTGATTATATAGAAATATATGTTAAACCATACAATGTTCCAATATCATATAAGGGTATCTATCACTATCGGTCCGGCAGTACTAAGCAAGAATTAAAAAATACAGCACTTCAAGACTTTCTCTTAAAAAAATCCGGAAAGACATGGGATGATGTTGGTATAGAAGGAGCAACAACCGATGATATAGATTACCATTCTATTGAATATTTCCTGCACAAAGGAATAGAAGCCGGACGTATCCCACAAAATTTATTAGGAGCATCAACAGATGAAATCCTTACGTCTCTACAACTTATTGATAACAAAGGTAAAATAAAAAATGCGGCAATCCTTTTGTTTGGAAATAATCCACATAAATTTTTTCATAGCGTAGAATTTAAAATAGGTAGATTTGGTCAAGATGAATCAGATCTAATTACTCAAGATATAGTAACCGGAAATATCATTCAAATGGCAGACAAGGTTGTTGATATATTAATAACAAAATATCTTGTTGCACCAATAAAATTCAACGGTTTACAACGTAATGAATCGCTTGAAATACCATTAGACGCATTAAGAGAAATACTTTATAACGCTATTGCCCACAAAAATTACATGGGATCTGCTATTCAAATGCATATCTATAATGATAGAATTGAAATTTGGAATGATGGAAACCTTCCGGAAGGATATTCTGAAGAAACACTATACAACAGCCACCCGTCACTTCCACGCAATCCAAATATAGCAAACGTAATGTTTAAAGCCGGTTTCATAGACACGTGGGGACGTGGATATAAAAAGATCTATACAAGTTTTAAAAGTAAAGGTTTGCCAATTCCTTCCGGGAAAGATTCCAATAAGAAGTGCAACAACCTTATTCCCCCCCTTCCCCATGGGGAAGGCCGCTCGCCGAAAAAGATGTTGTTAGTAGCGT
>SAMEA104315426__coassemble_450_pt1 | contig 25034 bp, 20 predicted proteins | sample SAMEA104315426__metabat2_low_PE_027 | metagenome-assembled genome bin SAMEA104315426 (sample SAMEA104315426) | gut metagenome | biome: Monkey gut; feature: monkey-associated habitat; material: faeces | place: China | collected 2013 | reverse complement strand
GCAAAGTTCGCTCTCAAAAACGCTATTTAAAAGTCGGCTTAGTTCGGATGGTTACATTCTTATTTAAAATTTTAGTTAAAAAAAAACAGAATAAGCTTCACTTTTTGAAAACCTAAAATAAATGTGGAGCAAACCTCACGATTCGCTCCACACTAATAATGTTATAAAAATATTGATTATGTATCAACAGTAATATTCTTTATTGTCTTCCTGATACAACCATTGCTGAATCTATTTTCTTAACAAGTCCTTGAAGAACTTTGCCCGGACCGAGTTCTACAAATTCTGTAGCTCCGTCTGCTATCATATTCTTAACTGATTGTGTCCAACGTACCGGTGAGGTAAGCTGCGCAATCAAGTTTGCTTTAATTTCTTCAGGATTTGTGTGCGGCTTAGCATCAACGTTTTGATAAACAGGACAAACAGGTTCGTGAATTTCAGTTTTTGCGATAGCCTCAGCGAGTTCTGCACGTGCAGGTTCCATACATGGTGAGTGGAATGCTCCTCCTACTTTCAAAGGAACTACGCGACGAGCACCGGCAGCAGTAAGTTTTTCACTTGCAGCAGCAACGGCTTCAATTTCACCTGAGATTACGATTTGACCCGGAGAGTTATAGTTTGCACAAACAACTACACCTTCTACTTCAGCACATGCAGCTTCTACTACATCATCAGCAAGACCGAGAACTGCAGCCATTGTTGACGGCTTCAATTCACATGCCTTTTGCATAGCCATCGCACGAGCGGAAACAAGACGAAGACCGTCCTCAAAGTTCAATGCTCCTGCTGCTACGAGTGCAGAAAATTCACCAAGTGAGTGACCTGCTGTCATATCAGGACAAAACTCTTCACCAAGAGTTTTTGCTAAAATTACACTGTGAAGGAATATTGCAGGCTGTGTTACTCTTGTCTGACGCAAATCTTCGTCTGTACCTGCAAACATAAGGTCTGTGATGCGGAAACCTAATATTTCATTAGCTTTCTCAAACATTTCATTTGCTACGGCATTGTTGTCGTAAAGGTCTTTACCCATGCCAACAAATTGTGCACCTTGACCCGGAAATACAAATGCTTTCATTTTTTATTTTATTGTTATAAATATAATTCGTTTTTGTCGCTGCAAAGGTAATAATAATATTTCAATTACGGAAAAAATTCCACAATTAATTATGGAAAAATTTCTACAATAAAGCCTATATCACTGATTATCAAACAATAGCGCAATACGCACAATAATTACATCTTAGAATATTACACATTATTTAATACACATAGCCGCTGTAACGGCGAAAAAATTCGTACCTTTGCACAAAACGAACAGATATATGAGCAGAAGTATTAAAGGTTACTTTTACGGTATATTGGCAGCGGCTTCGTATGGAATGAATCCGCTGTTTGCATTGCCTCTATATTCCGAGGGAATGTCCACGCCATCAGTGTTGTGTTTCAGATACGCTTTAGCATTGCCGATTTTGGCAATAATGATAGCGATACGCAAGCAAAGGTTTGCCTTATCGGTAAAAGATGAATTAGTGCCGATAATAATGTTGGGGCTACTGATGGGCTTTTCATCTTTAGGATTGTTTTTAAGCTACAGATATATGCCGGCAGGGATAGCATCTACTATTTTATTCGTCTATCCGCTTATGGTGGCATTGCTGATGGCAACCATTTTTCACCAAAAGATTACGTCACTCACGAAGCTATGTCTTGCAGCGGCAATGGCGGGGATATTGTTATTGTCCGTTAATGGCGATTGGAGCGGTGACAGCGAATACAATTATTTTATAGGAATATCGCTCGTCATTCTCTCCTCACTTGCATACGCCATATACATCGTAGGGGTTAATACGGAGAAAATAAAGAAAGTACCGACACTTACGCTGACTTTCTACGTACTTCTTTTCGGGTGGGTTATTTTTTTAGCACAAATACTTCTCGGAGAGCCATTCCAGGTGCCGTCAAACCCTCTAATGTGGATAAATTCAGTTTGCCTCGCACTTATACCTACAGCATTCTCACTCGTATTCACAACGCTTGCAATCCAAAATATCGGCAGCACGCCCACTGCTATACTCGGAGTGTTTGAACCCGTAACAGCAATATTTTTCGGAATTATAGTATTCGGAGAAACACTTGTAGCCACAGATGTATGCGGAATTATACTGATAATGTCAGCCGTAACAATGGTAATTACGGGTGATAAAGTACATTTGCCGCTAAACAGAATAAAGAAGTTATTTCCATCAAAAAGAAAGTAATACCGAATGAACCGAATTATATTATCCATCATATTCTCACTGACTTTTTTCTTCTCAAATGCACGAGAAGATATTTCCATTTCAATTTTCACCACTGCCCAGGGAAATGACATATACGAGCTTGAAGGGCATGCAGCTCTGAGAATACGAAAAGGCAACGATATAGACTGTGTAATAAACTGGGGACTCTTTGACTTTAATTCTCCGAACTTTGTATATAGATTCGTAAAAGGAGAAACCGACTACAAGTGCGGTGCCATGCCAACGGAATATTTTCTTGAATCATACGCAAGGGAAGGACGTACTGTATTCGAACATTATTTAAACATACCGCAAGATGCAGCGCAAAAAGTTTACGACTTGGTATCCGTAAATCTCACTCCACCGAATGACGTTTACCGCTACAACTATGTCTATGATAACTGTGCTACACGCCCTATGTCAATTCTTGAAAAAGCTATAGGTGATACTATTTCATATACAGACTGCGATACGGACCTCAACACTTTCCGAAAAGTGATGACTCATTTCCATAAGAATTATCCTTGGTACCAATTCGGGATTGACCTCGCATTAGGTTCAGGAATTGATAAAAAAATCACCGCTCGCAAAAAGATTTTCGCACCGGTGCTGCTGAATAAAATAATAGAAAATTCAACTTACACATCAGGCGGGAAAACAGTAAGATTATCCGATGGCAAGCGCATATACGGCGATATAAACAATAGCATAATAGAAGCCCCTACTCCATTTTATCTAACTCCGCTATTCGTATCACTCATAGTAATGCTAATCAGCATAGTGATAAGCATTAAAGACTATAAGAAAAAAAGAGTCAACCGCTTGTTTGACACAGCAATATACGTACCGGTGATTTTATGTTCATTGCTTCTCACATTCCTCATCTTCGTATCCAGCCATGAAGCCACGTCGCCGAACTTCAATTACCTATGGCTTAATCCGCTAAGCATATTAATTCTTGCCGGAATATGGATAAAAAGAGCAAAGAAGTTGGCTATTTCAAGCATAATCATTAACTTTGCAATCTTAATTGCGTATATAATAGTAATATCCTTTGGTATTCAAGAAGCAAATATTGCATTTCTGCCAATCATCATTACCATTTTATTACGTAACATTACATACATATCAATAGCCCGATGGCAAAAAGTAAACAATATCTGACACGAAACATAGTAAGCATCATTATCGCTACCGTAGCGACTATGACGCTTTCAGCACAGCCTGCAGGTCGTCCCTCGCTCGTTGTGAATATTGTCGTGGACGGATTGTCGCTTGACTACATAAATCTACTCAGAGACAAGTTCAGCGAAGACGGACTATTGAGAATAATGCGTGACGGTGTTACTATCACAGACGTAAACTACGGTTCGATTCTTGACCATGCCGCTGCTACTGCTGTAATTCACACCGGCGCAGCACCTGCAATAAACGGAGTTGCATCTGCTACCGTTTACGATAGAGACTCTCGCAGAGAAATATCGTATTTTCTTGACTCTTCATCATTAGGAAACTTCACAAATGAAACTTTTTCACCAAAGAACTTACGAGTTTCCACCATCGGCGACGAGTTGAGAATTGCCTCACAAGGACTAAATCACGTATATTCCATTTCGCCCGATGCCGCACAAGCTATTGTTATGGCAGGACATAAAGGCAACAGTGCCTTTTGGCTCAATAATACTACGGGGAAATGGGCTACAACAACGTACTACAAAGATGCTCCATTCACTATCCAGTCAAGAAACCGTCAAGAACCCCTTGACTTAAGGCTGGACACTATGGCATGGAAGTCCGTGTTACCGCCTGAAGAATATCCGGACTTACCAACGTACAAAAAACTTTACTCTTTCCGTCACACGTTCTACCGTACTGACCCCAATAGAGTTGCGCACTACAAAAATACTCCTCTTGTTAACACAGAAGTAACTACCATTGCAAGCAGTTATATAAAGACGCTGAACTTGGGCAAAGGTGAAAACATCGATATGCTCAACATCAGTTACACCGTCACTCCGTATATCTACAGTGAAGACCACGATATACGAATGGAGCAAATGGACAGTTATATAAGGCTTGACAGAGAAATACAGACTCTTATCCGCTCCATTGACGTAAATGGTCCCGGCATGGGAAAAACAATGATAGTTATTGCCGGACTTCCGTCAAACGTGACAAGAAGAAGGAGTAAAGACAATGAATGGGATACGCCGTCAGGCGAATTTTCACCACGCAAAGCCATCTCACTGCTAAACATATACCTCATTGCCATTTACGGTAACGGAGAATGGGTTACAGGTTATGACAACAATATGTTTTTCCTTAACCATAACCTCATCAAGCAGAACGATGTCAAAATAGAAGAAATACGCTCTGAGGCTGCCAAATTCCTCAACAGAATGGCAGGCGTTGCGGAAGCACATTCCATTGATGAAATTATAGAGGAAAAGACAGGCGAGACCGCAACTCCTCCACGTAGAAACATAAATCAGGACTACGCGGCAGACATTTACATCGCAACATTCCCGGGCTGGGATATCGTTGACGACGGTACAGTGTCACCGAATAAAGACGAGTACCCAAAAATACAACGTCAAGTTGCTCCGATAGCACCTCTGTTTATCCTTGCTCCAAATATTAACAGTCAAATCATAACAGGCTCAGTGGACCCGCGTGCCATTGCGCCCACAATCACATCTATACTACGAATACGTTCACCCAATGCGGCTACTCAACCTCCGCTAAGACTGAATTATAAATAAACACCAACAAATTTTTTTGAAACAAATAAAACATACATAAATAATATGTCATTTCTTAGTTTCTTAGGCAAACTTTTCGGTAACAAATCAGAAAAAGACCTTAAAGAAATCCAGCCTATATTAGACAAAATTCTTGCTGAAGAGCCTGCATTGAAAGACCTCAGTAATGATGAACTTCGTGATAAGATTAACAAAATCCGACTCAATATCAAGGAATCTGTAGCAGAAAATGAAAACAAAGTAGCTCAGCTCAAAGAGCAAATTGAAGCAACTGCTATTGAAAAACGTCAACCGCTTTGGGACGAAATTGATAAACTTGAAAATAGTACTATCGAGACAATAGATAAAAAACTCGATGAAGCACTTCCTATTGTTTTCGCAGTTATCCGTGAGACAGCAAGACGATTTGCAAACAACGAGACTATCGAAGTTACAGCATCTGATCTTGACCGCGAACTTGCCGGACAAGGTAAAGACTTCGTTACCATTGAAGGCGACAAAGCAATCTGGAAAAATCACTGGATGGCAGGCGGTAATGAAATCACCTGGGATATGGTTCACTACAATGTGCAACTTATCGGTGGTATCGTACTCCACCAAGGTAAAATCGCCGAAATGGCAACCGGTGAAGGTAAAACCCTCGTTGCAACATTGCCTGTATTCCTCCGTTCGCTCTCCGGACGCGGCGTACACGTAGTCACTGTCAACGATTACCTCGCTCGTCGTGACTCCGAATGGATGGGACCACTGTATATGTTCCACGGCTCTACCGTTGACTGCATAGACAAGCACGAGCCAAACACTCCGGAAAGAAGACAAGCCTACGAATGTGATATTACATTCGGTACTAACAACGAATTCGGTTTTGACTACCTTCGCGACAATATGGCAATGAAACCGGGCGAAATGGTACAAAGAAAACACTATTACGCTATCGTCGATGAGGTTGACTCCGTACTTATTGACGATGCCCGTACACCACTTATCATTTCAGGTCCTGTTGCCAAGGGCGACGACCAAATGTTTGACCTCTACAAGGAAAACGTAAAACGCGTGGTGGAAGCACAAAGAAAGCTCGTCACACAACTTCTCTCTGAAGCAAAAACTAAAATTGCATCCGGAGATAAAGAACAGCAAAAAGAAGGCGCAATCCTGCTCTTCCGTGCATTCAAAGGTCTTCCCAAGAACAGCGCATTGATTAAATTCCTCAGCCAGGAGGGTATGAAAAACCTCTTACTCCAAACTGAAGCATACTACTTGCAAGACAACTCACGCGAAATGCCTTTCATCACTGACCCACTATTCTTCGTCATAGATGAAAAGAACCGTAGCGTGGAACTTACGGATAAAGGTATTGATGTACTTACCGGTTCTTCATCCGACCCTAAATTCTTCGTACTCCCTGACATTGCAGCTGAACTCTCTGAAATCGAAAACATTGCAGACACTAACGAGCGCCAGCAGAAGAAAGATGAGGCTATGCAGAACTACGCTATCAAAGCAGAACGCGTACACACTGTGACTCAGCTTCTTAAAGCATACACGCTTTTCGAAAAAGACGTGGAATACGTTATCGATGACAACAAAATCAAAATCGTTGACGAGCAAACAGGACGTATTATGGAAGGACGTCGCTACAGTGACGGACTCCACCAGGCTATTGAAGCTAAAGAAGGAGTAAAAGTTGAAGCAGCAACACAGACCTTCGCTACTATCACACTTCAAAACTACTTCAGAATGTACCACAAACTTGCCGGTATGACAGGTACTGCAGAAACTGAAGCAGGTGAATTTTGGGATATTTACAAACTTGACGTTGTGACAATTCCTACGAACCGTCCTATCCGTCGTATTGATATGAACGACCGTATCTACAAGACGAAACGCGAAAAATACAATGCTGTCATAGAAGAAATCAAACGTCTTCACGCTATCGGTCGTCCTGTATTGGTTGGTACAACATCTGTTGAAATTTCCGAACTTCTCAGCCGAATGTTGAAGATGAACCACATTGAGCACCAAGTACTTAATGCAAAACTTCACCAAAAAGAAGCTGAAATCGTAAAATTTGCCGGTCTTAAAGGAGCTGTTACCATCGCCACAAACATGGCAGGTCGTGGTACGGACATCAAGCTTCCTCAGGAAGTAAAAGACTTACATGACCCTGAAATCATAGAAAAATCCACCGGAGAAGGAATAGGCGGTCTTGCAATCATCGGTACAGAGCGTCACGAATCCCGTCGAGTTGACCGTCAGTTACGCGGACGTTCAGGTCGTCAGGGAGACCCGGGTTCATCTGTATTCTACGTATCATTTGAAGACCAACTTATGCGTCTTTTCGCTACAGACAGCGTAATGAAGATGCTTGACAAACTCGGTCTTGAAGAAGGTGAAAAAATAGAAGCCGGCATGGTGACCAAAGCCATTGAAAATGCTCAAAAACGCGTTGAAGAAAACAACTTCGGTATCCGTAAACGTCTTCTCGAATACGATGACGTAATGAATAAACAGCGTACATACATCTACTCTCGTCGTCGCCACGCATTGCTCGGAGAACGTGTTGAAATCGACCTCCAAAATATGCTCTACGACTTGATTGAAAACGCTGTAAAGACTTACGACCAACCATACGACTACCCTACTCTTGCCGACGAATTGATGAGAACACTCACAATCACACTTCCGTTCACGGAACAAGAGTTCACGCGCCTATCAGTTGAAGACAAAATCAGCAAAATATACGACGCAGCGGCTGAAGCACGTGACAGACGTAGTGCCAAGATATGCGAAGTGGCAATGCCGGTATTGAAAGATTGGGTTGAAAACAGAGGTGCAACAGGTCGTATCCGCGTTCCTATCACAGACGGCAAACGTATCTTCAACCTCGTTGTTGACATCACAGAAGCATATAAGACCGATGGTGCTGCAATAGTGAAAGAGTGGCACAAACTCCTGCTACTCTTCTCTATTGACGAACTCTGGAAAGAACACCTCCGTGAACTTGACCAACTCCGTCAATCAGTACAAAACGCATCTTACGAACAGAAAGACCCGCTCGTAATCTACAAAATAGAGTCATTCCACTTGTTCGAAAATATGTTGAGTATGCTGAACAACAAAGCAATCTCAGCAATGATGCACGGACAGATTTATATCCAACCGCCAATGCCTAATCAACAGGAACAAGCTACACCACAACAGCCTAAAGTTGACAGAAACATTGAAGACAACAAGACTGACTACTCAAAATATAAAACTACTAAGGAAAGCGTACCGGGTGAAGATGCACAGCGCAAAGCCGCCGCAGCACCACAAGGACCGCAACACCAATCACCGGTAGTTGTCGGTCCTAAAGTCGGCCGTAATGACCCATGCCCTTGCGGAAGCGGTAAAAAATTCAAAAACTGTCACGGCAAAGGTTTATAACAAACTTAAATAATCATAAAAAAGGTGGTATCAGAAATTGATATCACCTTTTTTGATTACAATGACAATCCACAAAGCGTCCTGTAGATTTTCGCTGTAGATTTTCGCTTGATGCAAAAAAACACTTTCTTGCGAAATATAGCGAATATATGAAAAAAAACTGCTAAATTTGCAAATATTTTGTATTAATATATTTATTGATAAATATGCAATTTACAGCAGCACAAATAGCCTCAATGACAGGAGGTACTGTTGACGGTGACCCATTGGTAACAGTGTCAACAATCGCAAAAATAGAAGAAGGTCACCCCGGTGCTATTTCTTTTTTAGCAAATCCTAAATACACTCACCATATATATACGACAAAGTCTTCAATAGTTCTTGTAAAGAAAGATTTTGTTGCCGAGCAACCTGTATCAGCCACACTTATCCGTGTAGAAAACCCATACGAGACAGTTGCACAATTACTCGAAATGGCTTCCAAGATGATGGAACCAAAGCACTCAGGCATTGAGCAGCCGTCTTTCATTTCAGAAGGTGTAGAAGTAAGCGAAGGCTCTTACATCGGTGCATTTGCTTACATTGGCCGCAACGTAAAACTCGGAAATAACGTAAAAATATTTCCACAAGCGTATATTGGTGATAATGCCCAAATCGGTGATAACACAATAATCTATCCCGGAGTAAAAATTTACCACAACTGTAAAGTGGGTGCAGATTGTATTCTCCATGCAGGAGTAGTAATCGGAGCAGACGGCTTCGGTTTTGCCCCTACTGAAGACGGACATTACCACAAGATTCCTCAGATAGGAAACGTAGTAATTGAAGATAATGTCGAAATAGGAGCAAACACCACTATTGACCGTGCAACAATGGGTTCTACTATTATCCGCAAAGGCGTAAAACTTGATAATTTAATCCAAATTGCACATAACTGCGAGGTTGGCTCAGATACTGTAATGGCGGCACAAGGCGGCGTAGCAGGTTCAGCAAAAATCGGTTCACACTGTATGATAGGCGGACAAGTAGGCGTAGCGGGACACATTGCGATAGGCAACAATGTCCAAATAGGTGCGCAGTCAGGCATACCACGTTCAATACCTGACAATCAAACACTTATGGGCTACCCTGCAGTAGATGCACGTCAGTTTATGCGTCAAGCGGTAAACGTGAAAAATCTTGATACACTCTATCGCCGCGTAAATCAGTTGGAAAAACTTCTTGCAGAAAAATCAGAAAATAAATAATACACATAAGGAAACAATACCGTTATGAAACAACAGACACTCAAAGAATCATTTTCAGTAAGCGGCAAAGGACTTCACACAGGCCTGCACATCACAGCCACCTTCCTTCCCGCTCCTGATAACCATGGATACAAATTCCAGCGTATTGACCTTGAAAATCAGCCAATCATTGATGCACTTGCTGAAAACGTAGTAGAAGCAACTCGTGGCACCGTTGTAGCACTCGGTGATGCCAAAGTAAGCACCATTGAACACGCTATGGCTGCCTTATATGCGTCAGGTGTTGATAACTGCCTTATCCAAGTTGACGCTCCGGAAATGCCTATTCTTGACGGCAGTTCTGTGATTTACATTGAAAATATAGCAAAAGTAGGTTTACAAGAGCAAAAAGCCGAAAAAGACTTTTACGTAGTAAAACAACGTATTGAAGTTCACGATGATTCCACAGGTGCTTCAGTGACACTTCTTCCTGACGAAGAATTCAGCATTGACACTATGGTCAACTTCAATTCGCCGGTTCTCAGCAATCAATATGCATCACTTGAACATATTGAGGACTTCGGAAAACAAATTGCTTCAAGCCGTACATTCGTTTTTGTTCGCGAGATAGAACAACTTCTCAAAGGGAACTTAATCAAGGGCGGTGACCTTGACAATGCCATCGTTATTTACGATGCACCTATGGCACAAGAACAACTCGACCACCTCGCAGACTTGCTCAAAGTACCTCACAAACACGTCACTGACTTCGGATACATTAACGACCGTCCTTTACAGTACGAAAACGAGCCTGCGCGCCACAAACTTCTTGACGTGATAGGTGACCTTGCACTCATCGGTCGTCCTGTTAAAGGAAAGGTTATCGCTATCAAACCCGGACATGCACTGAACACTGCACTTTCAAAGAAAATCCGTCAGGAGCTCCGCAAAGTGCCCGTACAAGCACCGGCATATAATCCGTCAGTACCACCATTGATGGATATCAACGAAATTCGTCATCGTCTTCCACACCGCTATCCTTTTGCCCTCGTTGATAAAATTATTGAAAAGGGTGAAACATACATCGTAGGTGTAAAGAACGTAACAATAAACGAACCATTCTTCCAAGGTCACTTCCCTCAAGAACCTGTGATGCCGGGTGTACTACAAATAGAGGCAATGGCACAAACAGGAGGATTGCTCGTACTTTCACAAGTAGAAGAACCTGAAAGATACTCTACATACTTTATGAAGATTGACAATGTCAAGTTCCGTCAAAAAGTAGTTCCGGGTGACACTATCATATTCCACGTATCATTCATGACACCACTCCGCCGTGGCTGTGCAGTAATGAAAGGATACGCATTCGTAGGAGAAAAAGTTGTGTCAGAATGCGAATTTATGGCACAAATCATTAAAAACAAATAATTTACTAACAATACATTATAGAAATGAAACAACCGCTTTCATATATACACCCTGCTGCCAAAATACACCCGAGTGTAATAATAGACCCTTTTGTAACTATTGACAAAAACGTAGAAATAGGAGAAGGCACTTGGATTGGCAGCAACGTTACTATCATGGAGGGCGCAAGAATAGGTAAGAATTGTAGAATATTCCCTGGCGCTGTAATCTCCGCCATTCCACAGGACCTTAAATTTCAAGGAGAAGATACAGTTGCAATCATAGGTGATAACACAACACTCCGCGAATGTGTCACAGTAAACAGAGGTACTGCATCAAAGGGTAAAACCGTTGTAGGCAATAACTGCTTGATTATGGCGTACTCACACGTAGCACACGACACAGTGATAGGCAATAACGTAATCATTTCCAATGCCACTCAGATTGCAGGTGAAGTAGTAGTAGATGACTTTGCTGTTATCGGTGGTGGAACAATGATTCACCAATTCTGTCACATCGGTTGTCACGTAATGATTCAAGGCGGTGCATTAATTGGTAAAGACGTACCACCTTACGTTAAAGCCGGTCGTGAACCTCTTGTATATTCCGGTGTAAACTCTATAGGTCTCCGTCGCAGAAACTTTACAAATGACCAGATCAATGACATTCAGAGTACTTACAGATTCTTGTATCTGTCAAAGTACAATGTATCTGATGCACTTGACCATATTGAAGCCGAACTACCTGCTACTAAAGAACGAGATGAAATAATTATGTTCATTCGCAATTCTCGTCGCGGTATTATTCGCGGTTACGGTAAATAACACTATTCTTCTATTATAATAGAAAAGTGAGTGGATTTTCAAGTCCACTCACTTTCTTTTTGTGTGTGCTGATTCATATTACTATAGTGACTGAACTATAGAGTTATTTTGATAGTATTAGTTCTCAAATTTACAATGTAAAATTCTTTACTCAAAGTAGGCATCTCTCCATATTTTCCTTGGTAAACAAGCGTACCTGACACGTTATAGACACTAACTACGGTATCAACATTCATTTCACCGACTTCATTATCATTAATCATTTTTGAATTTGAAATTTTATAAAATTCTTTCCAAGCGTAAGAACGAAGTATTTCGATAGCAGAACCATACAAAAAGGCTGATTGAAGTGATTCGCAGCCCATAAAATTGCTATCACCGATTGTAGCCAAAGATTGAGAAAATATAACTTCCTTTAATCTCTTACAATCCATAAAGGCATTACCAGTAATATATTCGAATGTTACAGATGTCGGAATATATACCATAGTATAAGAAAGGTATTCCTAATTGTGAATAACACATGCTTCCATAGTGGACTTATTCAAGCAATAATACAAATCACTTACTTGAATATTAGTAACCACATCTTCCTGTTCCTGCGCAGACAATGTAAATGCACTTGACGCAAGAAATAATGTAATTAGTTGTTTAGGTAAAGATAATTTCATAAATGGTATATAGTTATAATTTGTTATGTGTACACAAATTTATGACCAAATACCCGATTTCACTGTCTAATTTCCTCTCGCAGTGTTTAATAATAGACTTAATACTACTCTAATTTGTAGGAATTAGACTCTATTTTATGCGTAAAAGGTATTATTTAATTAAATTCTGCTTGTCACGCCACTCACCCGGCGACATACCGGTCTTATCTCTGAAAATGTTGTACAACTGTCCTCGGGAGGAAAATCCACATTCTTGAGAGATTGCATCATTACTGTATTCCGGGTGTTCCAACAGCAGACGTTGTGCTTCTATAAGACGAATACCGGACAGCCACCCTCTGAAATTACAATTCCTCTCCTGCGCGAAATACCTGGTAAGCACATTGCGGCTAAGCCCTACCCTTGTTGATACACCGGAAAGTGTCAAATCGCTATCTTTGAATAGCCCTGATTTACACCACGCACCAAGTTTTTCCTCTATTTCACGAACTAACTTTGGAGAAAGATGCTCTTCTGCATGGAGAATTGATTTATCATCGGACTCCGTAATTTCCGCCATCTCTATTGCTTCACTTTCCTCAATTATAGGAATATTAAATCCGAGTGCCACATAACTGAGACAAAACAAGAAAAAAGAAATAAAAAATACAGGTGCGAGATAAAACAATATTTCATTTGAAAGCATCGTTATTGACAGCATTAGCGCTGTTATAGAAAGAGAAATATATCCTGAACCGAGGTACATTTTGTAAGACTTTAGATCCCCTCCGGTAACTTTCTGTATCTGAGCATACAAACGACGAACTTCGTGGATAGGTGCGAAGATAAAAAACAATATACATATAAAAAATAATCCTCGCATGACAAGCAGAGCATTAGGCATGTGAAGACTGCCATAAACCAAAAGTCCTACAAAAAATACTCCCAATATACAAATATATCCCAATATACCGGTTAGAATGTAGATATAACGACTTTTTTTCCCACATTCTATATTGATAAGTGAATATGATATAAGAAATGCAGCCGGAGAATAAAATAATATGTTTATCGTAGCACCTATATCATCACCCGATGCACGAAAGCCGAATAACATTTGTAATAAGAAATGTATCGCTAATATTACCATTGACGATGTCAAATACCAACGAGAACGTTCGTATTTATCATTCAACCACTTCACGAGCATACGAGAAAGGGACAATAATAATGCAAAAAATATCGTTATTATAAAGCAACTGAATTGCAGTAGAAACAATGAATCCATGACATAAATCTTTACTATTACAAAGGTACGGCTATTTTTGCAAAAATAATCGTAAAATCATAAAATATGTAACAAGTTTTTTATTCTCTCAAAAGATATTAATAACTTTGCATTGCCAATCAAGTGACACTTTAATATTAATAACAGAACTCAAATGAGAAATTTACACATACTTACCATTGCCGCTATGACTGCAATCAGTGCTACCGCTCAAACTCTGAATTATCCGTCTGCTCCGAAGACCGATGTCGTTGACGAATATTTCGGCATCAGAGTATCTGATCCGTACAGACAACTTGAAAATGACACAAGTGAAATTACAGAAAACTGGGTTAAAGCGGAAAATGCCGTTACACAAGATTATCTTTCCAAAATTTCTTTCAGAAAAGATATTAATAATCGGCTTTTGCAGCTCGCAAATTATCCTAAATACTCGGCTCCGGTCAGAGAAAATGACGGAAAATTTTATTTTTACGAGAATGACGGACTTAAAAATCAATCTGTTCTTTATCGTAAAGACTCTATTAATGGGACACCGGAAGTGTTTCTTGACCCGAATACTCTCTCGGAAGACGGAACTGTGGCACTTACAGGTACATCTCAGTCACACGACGGAAAATACACAGCATATACAATTGCTCGCAGCGGTTCTGACTGGAAAGAGATATACGTAATGGAAACTGCTACACGCAAACTCCTCAGCGACCATATATTACGCGCAAAATTCAGCGATGCTACATGGTACGGTAACGGATTCTTTTACAGCGCATACGAGATTAATACGTCAGGAAAAAAGTATTCGGAAATAAACCTTAACCACAGAGTTTATTATCACACACTCGGCACACCGCAAAGTGAAGATAAAGTATACTTTGAAGATGCAGCACACCCTTATCATTTCCACGGCGTGATGATAGATGATGATGAAACAGTATTATTTCTCACAAGTTCGGGCGAAGGCATCGGCAACACCCTTCAAGCAAAACGTCTTGATATCAAAGATGACTCTTGGCACACCATTGAAGCGACACAGAACTACGACACATACGTGATAGGCGTGATTGACGGCAAAATTTATTATCGCACTACAAAGGGCGCACCTAAAGGTCACATCATGGTGTGCGACATAAACAATCCTGAACAGTCATCAGAATTTATTCCGGAGCAAGAAGGTGTAATCTCATCAGTAGATGTAGTCCCTGACGGATTTATTATCTGCTGCAGTGTTGATGCATCAACACACGCATATACATTTTCACGCGAAGGAAAATTGACAGGTGAAATAAAGTTGCCTTCTATCGGCAGTGCGTCATTCACCACTTCACGCAAACACCCGGAAGTATTTTACAGTTTCACTTCATTTAATTTTCCGCCTTCTATCTTTGAGTATGACACAAAGACAGGAGAAAGTAAACTATATGCCTCACCTGAAATAAAAGGCTTTAATCCGGACGACTACGTGACAGAGCAAGTATTCTACACTTCAAACGATGGTACAAAAGTACCTATGTCACTTACGTACAAGAAAGGGTTAAAGCGTGACGGCAATAATCCTGTATATCTTTATGGATACGGAGGCTTTGCCATAACTCTTGAACCGGGATTTTCACCTTATAGAGTACTATGGCTTGAAAATGGCGGCATTTATGCTCAAACGAACCTTCGCGGAGGACTTGAATACGGTGAAGAATGGCACGAACAAGGCACTAAGCTGAATAAGTTAAACGTATTCAACGACTTTATTTCAGCTGCTGAATATTTAGTAAAGGAAAAGTGGACAAACAGCAGTAAAATCGCTATCGAGGGTGGAAGTAACGGAGGACTTCTGGTAGGTGCAGTGACAAATATGCGACCGGACTTATTTGCCGTAGCAATTCCGCGAGTTGGTGTAATGGATATGCTACGTTACCACTTATTCACTATCGGCTGGAACTGGGCTGCAGACTATGGCACTGTAAATGACTCTGCCGAAATGGCAAAATACCTTATCGGATATTCACCATTGCACAACATCAAAAATGACGGCACTCCTTATCCTGCAATTATGGTTACTACTGCAGACCATGATGACAGAGTTGTCCCGGCGCATTCTTTCAAATACGCAGCCACTCTACAAGCATCATCTACAGGCAACAAACCTAAAATCATTCGTATAGACTCAAAAGCCGGCCATGGTGCAGGAAAACCGATATCAAAGGTTGTAGATGAATATACCGACATTTACTCATTTATCTATTATAATATGGGCATTACTCCCAAGACTAAATGAAATACATTTCTTACATATTAGTTTTACTGACTACCTTTTCGCTGAGCAGTTGCTTTACAGGTATTGAAAGTACTCCAAAGATTAACAGTAACGATGTCATCAAGCAAAAGGCGAAGGACACTGCTACACCGGAAACTGAACTGGCAAAGCAAATGACGGCACTGCCACTACCGGAATGGACTGCCGGAAGAGAATACGTTGTTACGAACGACCGTATCAGCCTTGTATTCAATAGCACTCCGAAAAATATGTTACCCGCTACCGGTGATACAATTTGCTACGCAGGATACAAAAAATTACCGTCAATAGCCGCCACTGAAAATACACTGCTGCTTTTTACAAAAAAAGGCAATAACACAGACACTTTGGCTTACAAAATAGAACGGCCGTACAGTGACTTGGCAAGCCGCCCGTACGTTGAAATTCCATTTACCGTTGACCTTACACTTATTGACCAAGTAAGAAAGACTCTTAACGGCAAGGAAATGTATATTCTGACATCGTCATGGTACGACCTGAACAAACAACGTACTGTGGGAAGAAAATTTGTAAAAGTGACGGTTGAAGACGTTGTACCGGGCAGTGAAGAATACCCCATTTCCGTTGTATTTAATGACAGTATTCGTACGGCAATGGCAATGTTCAGTTTTGACATATCAGAAAATAAGCGCGGATTTGCATCTATGTTTTCCTTCTCGGACCCACATAATTTATATCCTGCAATATCAGATGAAAACTGGGCGGCAATACAGGAAGGAAAGGTGAAAATAGATATGACACGCGATGAATGTAGATTATCATTAGGCGCACCTAAAGACGTTGACTACGGACGCTCATACAGTTCTGCTTACGAACAATGGACCTACTCCAATGGTGCTTACTTAATATTTGAAGACGGACTATTAAAAAGATACCGACTATGAAAGTTACGTTTTTAGGCACAGGTACCTCTACAGGAGTACCACAGCTCGGATGTAAATGTGAAGTATGTAGTTCAACCGATTCTCGCGACAAGAGGCTGCGTACTTCTGCTCTGATTGAAGTAAACGGTAAAAATATTATTATAGACTGTGGTCCGGACTTTTACGTACAGATGTTGCGCAACAATCAATTTGCAAAACTTGATGCAGCACTGATTACGCATATCCATTACGACCACGTAGGCGGTGTTGACGATTTACGTCCATTCTGCTCCAAAGAAGGTTTCCCATTTTACTGCACCGCAGATGTTTCTTCGGATTTGCATAAGCATATCCCCTATTGTTTTGAAGCACACCCGTATCCCGGTGTACCTCATTTTGACTTGCGAATTATCAAGCCGTATGAAAAGTTTAAACTTTACGATACAGACATCACACCGCTGCAAGTGATGCATGCAAAACTTCCTATTTTAGGCTTCAAAATAGGGGAACACCTCGCATATATTACCGATGCTAAAACAATTCCACTCAAAACTATTGATGAAATCCGAGGAATAGATACACTTATACTCAATGCACTGCGAATTGAGCCTCACCACTCACATCTTGACCTTGAAGAGGCTCTTGATATGGTGGAAGAAATAAAGCCTAAACGTACTTTTTTCATTCATTTAAGCCACGATATGGGTTTGCACAAAGAAGTATCAAGAATTCTGCCTGAAAACGTATTTTTAGCATACGACGGGCTGCAAATAGAAATCTAAAACATTTTCAATGACAGTTCAACTGCCTTGGCAAATGCCTCATCTTGCCCCGGCACTGTAATAAAAAGGTGTACTGCATCAGTAAACTCAATGCGTGTTACCGAACCACTTGACTTTATTTCAAATTCTACACCTTGGTCACGCAGAATATCCCTTCCGGCGGCTATTAACAACGTTTTCGGCAATTTATCCATAACATTCTCATCACAGAGTCCCACACTTATCCTCGAATCCATCGGATTTGCATCACATACATAGGCATCATTAAATGCCGTCATCAATTCCGAGTCCAATCCGTACCCCACTCCGTATTTATTCCATGACTTAGAACCATCCGCAAAAGCCTTTGTCACAGGATAGAATAGAATTAAAGACCTAATCTTTCCGACTATTTTATCAGATAACGCGGCAGATATTGCAAGATTACCGCCGGAACTGTCCCCTCCGAGAGTAATTTGTCTGCAATCAATACCTAATGAATCGGAATTTTCTATTGCATATAGTACCGAATTAATGCAATCCTCAAGCCCTGCCGGAAAGGGATTCTCGGGAGCAAGACGGTAATCTACGGCAATAACTTTTACTTTACCAGATGCAGCCATTGCATCACAGTAACGGCTGCAACTGTTTATGCTGCCGAATGTCCAACCTCCGCCATGGAAATATATCAGCAAAGGCAACTTCTCACTGCAGTGACTTATCGGTTCATAAATTCTCAATGTACTCGTAAGCATACGACTAACCACACCAACAGAACATTTTGATGCTACATTTCGTGAATTTCTCACGGAAATCAAGTCTGAATTATCACCGGCTATTGCTTTTTTCACAGCACTCGCCTGACTCCTTTGTAAATTTGCCGGCAACCGACTTAAAAATTCATTTGCTTGCTTCTCCATAGTCCTGCTTTTTACACTTTCAGACGGAGTTTTACAAGAATTGAATACACAAGAAGTCAACAAGAGTAAAATATAAAATGAGACTTTATTCATATTTTATCCAACAAGGATGTGCAAAAAAATGTTTGGTCCGCGATTTTCACTATATTCACAGACCGTACATTATTTCACGCTCATAGAGCGAATTATTATTTAAGATTTTCTCTTACAGTATGCAAGAAACTTTTCATCGCATCATAATCGTGAGCATCAACGATTTTCTGCAACTGTGCAAGTTTCTCCTGAATTAATTTTAATTGTTCCGGAGTGTTGGGATTAAATAGAATTTCAGACAGCAAATAGTCATCTTCACTCATCAATCCTCTTGCGATAGCCATGTGGCGCTTAAATGTAGTACCAGGCGCATCTTGATGGCGCATTACACCAGCAAATACAAGGGTTGAAGCAAACGGAATTGACAGAGAATAAGCTATAGTTTGATCATGCTGAGTAAAGGTATATTCCTCAATGTGCAGATGAAGTGAATTGTACAAATCACGGAAGAACACTTTGCCCAAATGGTCGCTCTCGGAAATGATAATTGCATTTTCCTGAGAAAGATTTCCAAGTGAAGCAAAAGTAGGACCAAACATTGGGTGAGTAGATACAAACGGGTGACCACAAGTGGCATAAAATTCCGGTAATCCGGTCTTTACTGATGCAATATCGCTGATAATACATCTTTCAGGCAACACCGGAAGAACTGACTTGAATGCTTCAATAGTGTATTTGACAGTTACGGCATTTATCATCAAGTCCGGCTCAAAAGCCTTAATTTCGTCAAGCGACGTAAATCGCTGTGTATTGAATGTAAAGCGAAGTTTTTGAGGGTCAGTATCATATACGGCAAGTTCATGCTGAAAAGAAAGGACATCGCAAAGGAACGAACCCATTTTACCTGCTCCGAGTATTAAAATTTTCATTTTAGTATCTGATTTATTCTATATTCGTGTTAGTGTTTATTAAAAATCTCAATCTGAATACGCACAGACTCCTCGTGAATAGCGGATAACAATGCCTTCATAAAGTCCGCACTCATTCCCATTTCCGTTGCAGCCTTTACGCGTGAATTCATAATATCACCGTAACGGCCTGTTTGAACAACGGGAATACTATGTTCTTTCTTGTACTGACCTATCTCACGGCTTATTCTCATACGCTTGTTAAGCACCTCAAGAAGTTCGTTGTCAATACGGTCAATCTGTTGACGAAGTAATGTGATACTCTCCGTTGTACAAGCAGTATCACGCAAAGCTATTGTATTCAAAATAAAGTTTAAAACGTCAGGTGAAACTTGCTGTGCCTTATCGCTCCATGCAGAGTCAGGGTCACAATGTGATTCTATAATAAGTCCGTCAAAGCCCATATCAAAAGCCTCTTGTGATAACGGCGCGATAAGTTCTCTTTTACCGCCGATATGACTTGGGTCCGATAAAATCGGTAAATTAGGAATTCGACGTCTTAATTCAATAGGTATATGCCACTGCGGAAGATTTCTGTAAAGATGTTTTCCGTAAGCAGAAAAACCTCGGTGAATAGCGCCTATACGATTAATTCCGGCATTATATAATCTCTGAATTGCTCCAATCCAGAGTTCAAGGTCAGGGTTTACAGGATTTTTAATGAGAACGGGAACGTCTTTTCCTCCTTCCTTGAAAGCATCAGCCACCTCTTGCATGGCAAACGGATTTGCTGACGTTCTTGCTCCAATCCAAAACATATCAACACCGGCTTCAAGTGCTTGAAGTACGTGTTCACGCTTAGCCACTTCCGTGCAGACCTTCATTCCTGTTTCCTCTTTGACTTTAGCAAGCCATGGCAAACCTTTAGCCCCTACTCCTTCAAAGCCACCCGGTTTTGTACGAGGTTTCCAAATACCGGCTCTAAAGTATTTAATACCGTACTGTGCAAGTTCACGAGCTGTCTCAAGCACTTGCTCTTCAGTTTCGGCACTGCAAGGACCTGCGATTATAAGCGGTTTATTGTCACTGATAGGACGAAGATTAAGTTCTATATTTGCTTCCATATTATGGGTATATTTTTATTATTTAGACATAAATTCAGTAATTCTTTCTAATGCTCTATTGAGGTTTTCAACAGTAGCACACAGCGATATTCTGACGTAGCGTTCACCATTAGAACCGAAAATAAATCCCGGAGTAATGAAAACTCTTGCTCCATAAAGAATATCATCACAGATGCGTTCTGCACTTTCAGCCGCTTCAGGTATTCTACCCCATAGGAATAATCCTCGCTGATTTGCATCAAAAGTACAGCCGAGAGTTGTCATAATTTTTTCTGCCACAACTCTGCGACGTGCGTATTCCTCATTAAGTGTTGCATACCACTGCGGAGATGCTTGTAAAGCCTTCGTTGCTGCAAGCATCATCGGCTTGAATTGCCCGGAGTCAATATTAGATTTCACCTTTAGTATCCAGTTTATAAACGTAGGATTTGAAGCGAGCATACCTATACGCCAACCTGCCATATTATGGCTCTTAGATAATGAATTTAATTCTATTGCAATATCTCGTGCGCCTTCAGTGGCAAGAATGCTCATAGGATGTTCATTAAGAATAAAACTGTATGGATTATCATGAGCAATTACAATCCCGTGGCGATGACCGAAATCTATAAGTTTCTTGAATAGTTCCTCGGTTGCAGGAGTACCTGTGGGCATGTGAGGATAATTCACCCACATCAATTTAATCTTATCCGTTGGTAACTTTTCAAGTTCGTCAAAGTCCGGGTACCAGCCGTTTTCCGGTTTGAGGTTATACGTGTATATATTTGCTTGAACGAGTTTGCTGACTGACGAATATGTAGGATATCCCGGATTCGGCACAAGTACTCCGTCACCGGGGTTAAGAAAAGCGAGAGAAATATGCAATATACCTTCTTTTGAACCGATTAGAGGTAATATTTCATTGTCCGGATTAAGAGTAACTCCATAATTTTTTTTGTACCAATTAGCAAATTCAGTACGCAACTGCGGTATTCCCACATACGGTTGATAAGAATGATTACCCGGTTTTTGTGCTTCATCGCACAGCGTGTTAATCACTTCTTTATCCGGCATTCTGTCAGGACCGCCGATGCCAAGGCTTATAATATCCTTACCCTCAGCGTTAAGTGCAGCAACTTCTCGGAGTTTTTTTGAGAAATAATACTCTTGAATTTCAGAGACACGGTCTGCCGGAATTATTGTTTTAGCTACGGAATTCTTCATATTCACCTAATGATTTAAAGTCGGAAATAAGTGGAGTGACTGCTTGTATCGCCTGATGATAACGTGCAGCGTCATCGTAAGTCAAATCTACGTAAAAGCGGTATTCCCATTCACTTCCCACTATCGGTAATGATTGTATTTTGGATAAATTAATATCATAAAAAGTAAGAATAGTCAACACCTTTGACAGCGCTCCGCGTGTGTGAGGAAGCGTAAACACGATAGATGCTTTGTGTGCAGTTTCGGCATTGAAATTATTATGGTCCAGAATCAGGAAACGAGTAAAATTTCTCTTATTTGTCTCTATCCCCTTTTCCAAAATGTTCAGTCCGTAAAGGTTTGCAGCGTATTCGCCGCACACTGCAGCATGCCCCTTTAAGTTTTTATTTGAAATTTCCATTGCACTACCGGCAGTATCGGACTTTTCAATAACCTTTAAATGCGGAAAGCGGCGCAAATAGTCTTCACACTGCATAAGTGCCATAGGGTGAGAGTTAACTTCCTGTAAGGTATCAATAGTTTCACCCGGTAAAGCGCAGAGCACGTGAGAAATTCTCATCTTGTACTCACCTATCACCTTAAGATTGCTTTTACGAAGCAATTCATAGTTCTGCAATATGCTGCCGGCAATAGTATTTTCAATAGCCACCACGGCATACATATCCTTATCGGCGGCAACAGCTTCAAAGAGATTATAAAAAGTGTCAAATGGCACTGTCTCTATATCCTGCCCCTCAAAATACGCCCTTGCCGCTGCATCGTGGAAGCAACCGGCAACACCTTGTATCGCTACTCTTATTCTATCTTTACTATGTGGTGTAACACACATCTTGACTAATATTCTTTACATTAAAAAAACGAAATCCCGATTGAACCAACCGGGATTTCTATAACAACACATTTTTAATAAAATCAAAGTTTTAAAATTTCATCGCATATAATCCCGCAATTATTTTTTGTCAAAATAAAAGTAATAAAAGTAATTATATGCGTAAAATCGTTTCATTATTCTGTGATTTTGCTACAAAGTTAACGTGTTTATCTTAATAATACAAATATTTTCAAGATTTTTCTCAAAACTTCTGTCATTTTACCACTTTATGCGTGATAACAAGTTTTGATGCTGCGTTATCAATTTCAATTCTACCAAGGCGACCGAGTACTGATTGACCAAGTAAAAGCGGAGCTTTCTGATTACGAACAACTGATGCTCTGACATTTTCAAGCTCGAGTCCTCCGAAATTTACGTGACGTAAATTCAATACCGTACCCTCAGTTATATCACCGTTTGCATCAGAATAAAATGAAGATCCTATTACGTCTGAACGCTTGATATAATCATTTTTCAACATAAAATTTGCTTCAACCATTGACATTGTAACATCTGCAGCGCCTGTATCAAATACAAAGTGAAGTGGTAAACCGTTGATAGTACATTTGACTTTTGTAACTCCTCCTTCTTTAGAAAAAGGCACTTCCACCCTTTCCTGCACATACCCGGTAGTATCTTCTACAATTTCAGGTAACTCAATTTCACTATCATTTTCAAGTAAATTTTCAAACTCGGGCATATCTCGCAGATTATCCATATCATAATCTGATTTTATAAGAATATAATTATTATATCCCTTTTCTATTGCTTCTTTGAGAACACTGATACCTTTTTCTTTCATTCCAAGTCTGGCATAAATGCATGCTGCATTATACAGATTACCTGCAACATCTGTTGCTGTTGTATCATTTTCCAAGGTATAATTCATTGCTTCTATTGCTTTTTCAGCATTTCCGAGTCCGGAGTAAGCAAATGGAGTCCATGCCCGTGATACAGAGTCTGCTTCCAACTTTATCACCTGATTATAATCATCACTTGCTTCTTTCGTTTTACCAAGGAAACGATAAGCATCACCACGACGGATTAAAACAAAAGGAATTTCTTGTAATTCCGGAGACAATAGTATAGCCGTATTAAAGTCCTCAACTGCTTCTTTATACTTTCTTACAGCAAGATAATCATTTGCACGATAGTAATAACCATCAGCCACTTCCGGATAAAGAGAAACACACTTATCTCTTTCCTCCAGACATTCATCATATCGGCCCAAAGAGCCTAAAATATCCGCTTTTAGTTTTAGAGTATTCACATCTTCATCGTCCATATCAAGAGAACGGTCTGCATAATTCAACGCTTGCTCGTAATCTTCTATATCGTAATAGCATTGAGCAAGATTTCTCAACGTTACCGAACCGGCATTTAAAGAATTAGACTTCTCATAATATTCTATTGCACCGGTGTAATCATTAAAATCTTCGCAAAGCACAGCAATACAGTACGGCCACAAATAATTAGTTGGCTCTTTCGTCATTTGAATTTTAAGTTTGGATTTAACTATTTCATAGCCTTCTTCGGGAATATAATACTGTAATTCGTAAAATGCCATTCTATCCAAATCAATACTCAACGCTTTTATTATGTCATCTGCCGCTAATGCCCATTTTTCTTGGTATAGATATACTTCTGCCCTGAATGAATATCCGGATGAATAATCCGGTGCAAGTTTAATGGCTAAATCGTACTGACTGAGGGCCTTTTCATATTGTCCCTGTTCTTTTGCATTTCTACCAATACCTAAATATCCTCTTATATCACCTTTATCTATTTCTATTACTTTTTGAAAATCGGCATCAGATAAGGCATATTTTCTTTGTTCATAATATAATTGTCCTCTTTGTCTATATCCTTCAGGGACTGTCGGGTCAATCTTTATTGCCTGAGTCAAATCACTATATGCTTGAACAGTATCTCCTATCTGAGTATTAAGATCTGCACGTTGAGCGTATGCATACGAACGCCATATTTTATCCTTTTTGGGCAAATACTTTATAGATTTATCTATGGCTGTCAATGCCTTACCTTGTTCATTATCATCATTGTATATTACAGATAAATATAAATAAGCATAGCCATTCTCAGGAGATGCGGAAATTTCTTTCTCAAACTATTACTGTCCGCTAAAAAAATTTGAGATCGGATAAAATTAGGGCTGATTCC
>SAMEA104315426__coassemble_438_pt1 | contig 25929 bp, 21 predicted proteins | sample SAMEA104315426__metabat2_low_PE_027 | metagenome-assembled genome bin SAMEA104315426 (sample SAMEA104315426) | gut metagenome | biome: Monkey gut; feature: monkey-associated habitat; material: faeces | place: China | collected 2013 | reverse complement strand
GCAAAGTTAACTCTCAAAAACGCTATATATAAGTCGGCTTTATTCGGATGGTTACGGACGAGTGGAAATTGTATTATGTAGATTTTGAAAATAATTATTTGAAAAGTCTTGGTAAATTGAAAAGTAAAATTTAACTTTGTGATACTTTAAAATCTTATTTCTAAATTAAATATCATTATGGATATTAATAGTATCATGAGCGCCCTGGAAGCAAAGCATCCGGGAGAAAAAGAGTATCTTCAAGCAGTACGCGAAGTGCTAATGTCGGTTGCTGATGTCTATAATCAGCACCCTGAGTTTGAAAAGAATAAAATCGTAGAACGAATGGTAGAGCCGGATCGTATCCTTACTTTCCGTGTAACATGGATTGATGATAAGGGTGAAATCCAAAATAATCTCGGCTACCGTGTTCAGTTCAATAACGCTATTGGCCCGTACAAAGGTGGTATACGTTTCCATGCATCAGTGAACCTTTCAATTCTTAAATTCCTCGGTTTTGAACAGACATTTAAGAATGCATTGACTACCCTTCCTATGGGTGGCGGTAAAGGCGGTAGTGACTTTTCTCCAAGAGGTAAGAGTGACCGTGAAATTATGCGTTTCTGCCAAGCATTTATTCTATGCTTGTGGAAACATCTTGGTCCGGACCGTGATGTACCTGCAGGTGATATCGGTGTAGGTGGCCGTGAAGTAGGCTATATGTACGGAATGTACAAAAAACTTATGAATGAATGTACAGGTACGTTTACCGGTAAGGGTCTTGACTTCGGTGGTTCTCGTATCCGTCCTGAGGCAACAGGTTATGGTGCATTGTACTTTGTACAGAATGTTCTTGCACGCAAGAATGAAGAGCTTAAAGGTAAGACAGTCGCTATTTCCGGTTTCGGTAACGTTGCATGGGGTGCAGCAAAGAAGGCAACAGAACTTGGTGCAAAGGTAGTGACTATTTCAGGTCCTGACGGTTATGTTTACGATCCTGATGGTGTAAGCGGAGAAAAGATTGACTATATGCTTGAACTTCGTGCATCTGGTAATGACGTTGTAGCTCCTTACGCAGAAAAATTCCCGGGTGCAACATTCTATGCAGGTCGTAAACCATGGGAACAAAAGGTGGATATTGCATTGCCATGTGCAACACAGAATGAGCTTAACGGTGATGATGCTGCACAGCTCGTAGCAAACGGTGTAAAACTCGTAGCAGAGGTTTCAAATATGGGTTGTACTCCGGACGCTATTGATACATTCATCAATGCACGTATTACTTACGCTCCGGGTAAGGCTGTTAATGCAGGTGGTGTAGCAACTTCAGGTCTTGAAATGACTCAAAATGCGGAACACTTGCAGTGGACTGCCGAAGAAGTAGATGCTAAGTTGCACCAAATTATGAAAGATATTCATACTCAATGTGTTAAGTACGGTGTTGAACCTGATGGTTACCTTAACTACATGAAGGGTGCAAATATTGCAGGCTTTATGAAGGTTGCAAATGCTATGATGGAACAAGGAGTTATTTGATAATTCTTAATTCATAATGCTTAGTGCATAATTTTATATGCAGGGGAAGTGTCAATTAATTTTGGGACTTCCCTTTCTGCTTTTAAGGGGCTGAAAAAACAAATATAAAGGCAAAAAGGGCTTTAAGGTGATTTTTAATTCAGTTCCGTCATACGGTAACCGAGTGATTTGAGTTCCATAGCCATGCCCATGATGTATAGTTGATTGAGGCATGCGACGTATTCGGCAAATGCTTCCGGCGTACCGTATTCTACACCTGAGTGCATGAGCATACTATGGCAGCGAGCAGCACATTCACCGGCAATTTCTGTGATTTTATCTGCTTTGCCAGTATCGTATTTCAGTACGTCTTGCAAGATATATTCGTCCATATAGTCGTATCCGCGTTTGTCACGAAGATATATGTAGAGGTTCTCTATTGCCGAATATTTAGTCCAATCTTCGTCCCAAAATTTTGCTACTGCCATTCCGAGGAACATTACCCAGCCGAGTGATACTACGGGGTATTCGTTAAATTCGCGTACACCGTCTTTGACGTATTCTTGGAGGAGTTCGTTCCACTTGTTTTCTACGTCAGGGCAGTCCGGGAAGTGCTTGTCAATGACATCAAGTGAGGTGAGATATTGATTTAAGTCTTCAGATACTTGTATTTCAAATTTGTTGTTCATAAGGAGTTGTCAGTTAAGTGGATTAATCATCGGAATAGTGGCGTAGTACTCTTCGATAAGAGTTAAAAATCTTTGACTTTGAAACGAAGCCTATGTATTTGCCGTTATCAACTACCGGTAAGTTCCATGCACCGGTGTCGTCAAACGTTTTCATCACCTTTTCCATAGATTCGTTTATTTCGATTTTAGCGGGCGGGGCGGACATAAATCTCCTTACGTGCATACGTTTGTAGAGGTCAGGTCGGAACATGATGTTTCTTATTTCATCGAGCAATACTATTCCCAGAAGTGTTCCTTCCGAGTCCACAACGGGGAAGAGGTTTCGGTTACTTCTTGAGATAGCGTCAACCATTTGTTTCAGGTTCATCTCCGGCCTTACTTTTATGAAATCCTGTTCTATGACACTATCCATTTTGAGGAGTGTGAGGACTGCACGGTCTTTGTGGTGGGTGAGTAGTTCACCGCGACGAGCGAGACGCATAGTGTAGATGCTGTATGGCTCAAATAGTTTTATTGTGCCGTAAGATATTGTTGATACTATCAGTAATGGCAAGAATAGATCATAACCGCCTGTCATTTCGGCAGTTAAGAATATAGCCATCAAAGGCGCATGCATAACTCCACTCATAACTCCCGCCATACCCATTAGTGCAAAGTTCTTAGTGGAAAGTCCTATGCCCGGTGCTATAAACGTGTTAAGCAGGAATGCGAAGAAGAAGCCTGTCATACAGCCTACGTAAAGAGATGGTGCGAAAGTACCGCCTACACCACCTCCTCCGTTTGTGGCGGAAGTGGCGAAGGCTTTGAAGAGAACTATGCAGCCGATGAACAGGAGAATAAACCAGTTGTTGTTTCCATCGGAGTAAAACATAGAGCTGTCCACGATTGATGACGGTGCGCCTCCGAGGAGTTCGTTTATAGATGAATATCCTTCGCCGTAGAGTGGCGGAAAGAGGAATATAAGAACGGCAAGGAGTACGCCTCCTATGAGTCCGCGTTGCCACTGTGACTTTAATTTCTTCTTGAAGAAGTTTTCCATCATATTCATCATACGCGTGAAGTAAAGTGATACGAGTCCGCAAGAGATGCCGAGAAGAATTACGAACGGGATACGCTGTGTGACAAATTTCTCACTTTGTACGAAGAAAAACTCAAGGTCGTAGCCTGTGAATATGTATGCGAGTGTTGCGGCTGTTATGGAAGATATAAGCAACGGCATTACTGATACCGTAGTGAGGTCAAGCATCAGGACCTCAATGGTGAAAAGCACTCCTGCAATAGGTGCTTTGAAGATACCGGCAATACCTGCGGCAGCTCCGCATCCTACGAGTATCATAAGGATTCGCGGTGACATCTTAAACAGTTGCCCGAGGTTACTTCCGATAGATGCGCCTGTGGCTACGATAGGACCTTCGGCTCCGACAGAACCGCCGAATCCGATAGTCATAGCACTGGCTATTACGGACGAGTACATATTGTGAGGCTTCAGTCGGCTCTTATTCTGTGAAATGGCATAAAGCACTCGTGTGACACCGTGCGATATGTTGTCTTTCACGAAGAACTTTACATATAATGTAGTGAGTATAATTCCGATAAACGGATAGACGAGGTACATATAATTAGCACCTGTGACGGAAATGTTTTCCGTGATGCTTGAGGAGATGATATGAATAAGAAATTTCAATAGTAATGCAGCAATACCGCCTAATAGTCCGGTGAGAAAAGCAAGTACTATTACGAAAGACTTTTCTTTGATGTGCTTTTCACGCCACAGGAGAAATCTTATCCACAAGTCTGCTTTACCCTCCGTGTTTTCAGCGGAATCTTTTGCAGTAACAGTTTCTTCCTGTATCATTTCCTTAATATTTTTATTTGACCGCCTTCACCTACTTTAATTACGCAAGAAGGACGTGCTATTGTAGTGTCGTCACGTCTTGTTGTGGCGATATAGTCAACGGAATTTTTTATTTCATCGCAAATTTCCGGGAAAATGCGAGCAGACGGCTGTCCGCTGATGTTTGCGGACGTGGAAACGAGCGGCTTGCGGAGCGCTTTGCAAAGTTTGTTAGAAAACTCTTCATTAGTGATTCGAATACCTATGCTGCCGTCTTCCGCTACGAGCTCTTTTGCTACGTTTCTTGCACCGTCAAAGACGATTGTAGTAGGGCGGTCGGCAACTTCTATAAGCTGAAGTGCTATTTCAGGAATATCATCAACGTATCTGTCAATGTTTTCCGCTTTGTCCAGCAACACTATCATTGCCTTGCTATCAGCACGTTTTTTTATTTCAAAAATTCTCTTTACAGCGTCGCTGCGAGTGGCATCACAACCGATACCCCAAACAGTGTCTGTAGGGTATAAAATTACTCCACCACGCTTAAGAACCTCAACTGCACGAGCAACGTCGCTGTCTATACTATTTTTTTCAGTATTCATTTGTCTAACGCATATTTCTTGCAACAAATTTAGGTAAATTTTTTATGTATAACAAATTCTTTAACGTTGAATGTGAGAAATGCTGTTGACCGGTATTAAGAATTTAATTGTCTGAAAAGAATAAAAGACTAAACTCAAAGTCTTTAGAGTATTGTACGTTCATCAGCGTTTACTGTCAATCCATTTTTCAAAATCTGTTTTTTCTTTGTCGTTGAGCATAATCTTTCCTTCAGGTCGTGTTGATGTAAGGTAGCGGTAAATTTCAGCATCATCCATTTCATTAGCCTCTTTGATAAGAAGTTGCTCAATAAAATTCATGAGATTAGTTCCCATAGCAGATGCTTTTATGTCAGTGTGCGAAACACATCATTCGGAATATCAATGAGTTTACGGCGTGTTTGCTCTTTGTTGATTGTTGTAGTTCTCATATTGCTTTTTTGCAAATATATGCAATAATTGAGTTAAAAAAATGATGTTATTGTTATTATTTGGGAGGCAATGAGAAAAAATGATTATTTTTGCAAATAAATTATTTAGAAGGAACTGATATGAAGTTTTTGAGATATATATTTTCACTGTTGTTCGTATTATGGAGTGCAGTTATGTCGGCACAAATAAATACGGACCAGGTGTTGCGTGTAGGGCAGAATGCGTTGTATTTTGAAGATTATATGCTGTCAATACAGTATTTTAATCAAGTGATACAGGCAAAGCCTTATCTTGCTCAGCCTTATTTTTATCGTGCTGTGGCAAAGTTAAATCTTGAGGACTATGCCGGTGCTCAGGAAGATGCTACTCTTGCTATTGACAGAAATCCTTTTATTACTGATGCGTACGAAGTGCGTGGCGTTGCTCGTCAGAATATGGGCTTGACCAAGGAAGCTATTGAAGATTACGATAAGGCTTTGGCACAGTTGCCGGATAATAAGGGTATTCTTTTCAATAAGGCGCTTGCCGAAGAGGATATTAAGGAATACGATGCGGCTCAGGAATGTTACAGTCGATTGCTAAAGGCACACCCGAGATTTGATAACGGGTATATAGGTCGTGCAAGGCTTTATCTGGCTCAGGGAGATACAGTGTCTGCCTTGACGGACCTTAATAAGGCTATAGAACTGAATAAGAATGCGATAAATGCATACGTGATACGTGCGGATATTTCCATTAAGAGGGAAAAAGATTATCAGCGTGCGCTTGAGGATATGGACGAAGCTATAAAACTTCAGCCTCACTATGCCGGTTTCTTCATTAATAGAGCGTTCTTGAGGTATAATCTTGATGATTACTTCGGTGCGATGGCGGACTATGACTATGCTCTGAGTCTTGACCCTATGAATTCAGTGGCATACTTTAACAGAGGTCTCCTTCTTGCCGAAGTCCATGATAATGACCGTGCTATTAAGGATTTTACGAAGGTTCTGCAACTTAATTCCGATGACTACCGTGCACTGTTTAATCGTGCTATGCTGTACCAACAGACTAAGAATTATAAACTTGCGCTGGCAGATATAACCAAGGTGATAAATAAGTTTCCGGACTTTGACGGTGCTTTATTTACGCGTTTTCAGATTTATGAAAAGCTTGGAGACCGTAAGAATGCCGAGAAGGACTATGACCGTGCCGTGGCTCTGTCTAAAAACTTTGATAAGACAGTTAAGAGGGCTCGTGAAAAGGCGGCTCAAGATAGTATAGAGTCAGCAGATAAAGTTACTGAAGAAGGTATGCCTGATGAACTTGTCACGAGGCGTTTTAGTACACTTCTTACTATTGAAAATGAGCATAATGTAGATGAAGTGTATAACAATAAGAGTATTCGCGGTAAGGTTCAAGACCATGATATGAGTATTAAGTTGTGTCCGATATTTATGTTATCGTATTATGCTACCACGAATCAGCTGAAGGAGACCCCGTACTATATTCGTGAGGTAGATGACGTGAACAGTACCCGTCTTTTGCGCCGTATGCTTCAGGTGACAGACGTTGATGCTCCAATTACTGACGGTGATATTATTCAGCAGCATTTTAATTCCATTGAATATTACAATTCGTATATATCCACACACACTCCGCGTGCTATTGACTATTTTGCTCGTGCTATGGACTTCATGACTATCCGTAACTATAAGAATGCGATAGAGGACTTTACTCGTGCTGTAGATTTGACACCGGACTTTGTCCCGGCTTACTTTATGCGAGCTGTAGCAAAATACCGTCTTGCTGCTATTGAACGCGAGCAGGAGCCTGCAGAGTCTATCAGTAAAGACGAATTTACACCGGCTAATGCTAAACTTCAAGCAGACTTGAGAGAGATAATCAGCGACTACGATACTGTGATAAAATTATCTCCGCAAATGGCATTTGCGTATTACAATAAGGGTGTGGTGCTTGCAGAGGCAGGTGATTTTACTTCAGCATTGTCACTTTTCTCTACGGCAGTATCGCTCAAGCCGGACTTCGGTGAAGCGTACTATAACAGAGGGTATATCTATATGCAGCTCGGTCAAAGACAGAAGGGTAGCGATGACTTGTCAAAGGCAGGTGAGCTTGGTGTCATTCCGTCTTACAACTTGATGAAAAGGATGAATGTGAGGAATTGATATCGCACTTTAACGTATATTAATACTTTTGTACGCAATTTTTGGCTAACTTAGTGGCATAAAACGTAAAACACCTTAAAATATTAAAACAGACATATTTATGTTTACTAACGAAGACCTTAAATTGCTTGCTTCCAAGGGTATAACTCAGGAGCAAGTAGAAAGTCAACTAAATCGTTTCATAACCGGATTCCCTTATCTACGTCTTGCAGGAAGTGCCAAAGCCGGAGAATCAATATTTGTACTTGACACTGAAGAAGAGGAGCAAGCGATAGCGCGCTGGCACAAGTATCTTTCAAACAATGGCGAAGTGACAAAGTTTGTGCCGGCATCAGGTGCTGCATCTCGTATGTTCAAAGCTCTGTTTGCTTTTATTGACGGTGATACCGATACTCCCAAGCCGGGCAGTGATATTGAAAAGTTGCTTAAAAATATACACGAAATAGCATTTTTCCCTGAGTTGAATGTTACAGTTAACCGGCTATACGGAACTGATGTGGACACTCTTATATCTCAAGGCAAGTGTCGCCAAGTGATTGCTGCAATAGTGCTGCCCGAGGGAATGAATTACGGCAATCTTCCAAAGGGATTGCTGACGTTCCACGCTTACGGTGATACGACACGTACCGCTATAGAGGAGCAACTTGTGGAAGGTGCTCAGTACGCTTCTTCAGCAGACAGAACTGTGAGACTTCACTTCACTGTTTCCGCTAATCACAGAGATTTATTTCAGAAAAAACTTTCGGCTGTAGTTCCGGCTCTTGAGGAACGACTTGGAGTGAAGTATGATATCTCAATGTCCGAGCAAAAGCCTTCTACGGATACTATCGCCGCTAATGTCGACGGTACACCGTTCCGTGATAATGGAAGCCTCGTATTCCGTCCGGGTGGTCACGGAGCTCTTATTCAGAACCTTAATGATATTTCTACGGCAGTAGTGTTCATTAAGAATATTGATAACGTTGTTCCTGACTCATATCGTGGTGCTACAATCCGCTATAAGAAAGTCCTTGCAGGTAAACTTATTGAGATACAGGACCGTGTGTCGCTATATCTTGATATGCTCAACACGGGTAAATACGATATTGAGGATCTCAGACGTATGATTACATTCCTGCATAAGGAGCTTTGTATCCGTGATGAGAAGATGAAACATCTTGATGACTCCGAACTTGCACTATATATCAAGAATAAGCTTAACCGTCCGATAAGAGTGTGCGGTATGGTGCGTAATGAAGGAGAACCCGGTGGCGGTCCGTTTATTGCATATAATCAAGATGGCTCTACGTCACCTCAAATCCTTGAATCCACTCAGATTGACCCGGAAAATGAAGAATATAAGAAGATGGTGGCAGAGTCTTCTCACTTTAATCCGGTTGATCTTGTATGCTACATTAAAGACGTCAAAGGTGATAAATTCAACTTGCTTGACTACGTTGACCATAACACAGGCTTTATTTCTTCCAAGTCTCTGCATGGTAAGGACTTGAAAGCACTTGAGTTACCCGGACTTTGGAATGGTGCGATGAGCGATTGGAATACCGTATTCGTAGAAGTCCCCGCCGAAACATTTAATCCTGTCAAGACGGTTAACGACCTTCTTCGTCCCGCTCACAAATAATAGATATTCAAGAATATTCAAGGGGAATTGTATCACTTTTCGGTACAATTCTCCTTTTTTCTTTTTATGGACAGACTGAAATTGTAACAGGACTAAGCGTGACGCTGAAAAATAATTGTTATTTATAATAGTTTACCATTGTATTTCGTTGATATATTAAAATAGAATTAGTATTTTTGTAAGACTTTTTTATTAATTAAATAATATATTAGTATGGAATACAAAATTGGAGAAAAGTACACCTTTGATGTAAAAGAAATTGCAAATGCCAATGGTAATCAGTATTACATAATAAATGCCGGCGGCAGCGACTGTTACGTTAAAATGTACGAGTTTCAAAAAGGCGGTGAACGTCCGCGGAAAATAACATGTATTTTTAAGGCATTCAACAGTTATACGAAAAATCCTATCTTTAAGCAAGATGTAGCACCGATATTGGCGCAACTTTACGAAGTGGGTAAAGTGTATGAATTTAAGGTAAAAAAACTTATTAATAATGCTTATTGGATAGTAGAGGACGGTAATGGCTTTAATCTTTATTTGAAAAATTTCGGTAACAGGGACCTATATGAAAATCAAGTAGTAAAATGTAGAGTAAAGAGTATTCAACTTGTCCGTGTCGAGCTTGAATTGGTTACTACAGTTCAGATAGATTATTTTGATTACAACCGACTCCTGTCACTCTCAAATAATCGAAACTTGAGGGCTCTCATTTCTTCTTTTCCGGAAAAGTACAAAATTACTTTCAAGGATGTAGAGGAACAGTATATGTCCAGAAATGCACTGTGGGTGATAAATGCTATCGAGACTATAGACATTCACCTTGCAGAGTGGCTTACGGCTGAGGATATAAACAATCGGTATGAATTGCTGAATGCGTTCCAAGACTTGTGTATTCAGCTGCTTGAAAAGTCCGGCTACTTCAGGAAATTCAGTGATTCCGAGCGTATGGAGTACCAGTTAAAATTGTCAAACATCATCACTCACACTGATGACTTCATCAAGGCTTGCAAATTCATTCACAACAAGCAGAGTGAACGGTTTATTGCCGAGACGCTTGACAAACTGAATAATTCCGGCTATATATATAATCCGGAAGAAAATATGCGTGTGGTAATGTGTATTTTTACATTGGATAAAGATGCAGTGCAAGAGCATATCACCCGTATTTTCGATATTGTCATCAAGGAGCATGCGAATAAGAGCTTTATGACACTGTTCAGTAATGCTTTCGTTCAGATGCTTGAAAGCTATATAGTCAATGAGAGTGCTGCTGTCAACAGAATGTTTAACACGGAAGACGTAAAACTGAAAACTCAGATTAATGAAATGATTAAGGCGATAGCAATTCTTCTTTTGCTTAAAGAAAAATCGGACTTTAAGAGTTTTACGCTTTATCATTCCATGCTTTACCGCTACACATCGCTTATTGCTACTAAAGATGCTGATAAACTGCTCGATATGGCGTTCGGAATACTCTTTGCCATTACAGATGTGCAATTCGTGGTGACGTGGGAAGATATATCCAAGGAGAGGGAAGTGAATTTTCTCTGTGGACGTCTGCTCGTGCCGACATTTCCTGAAATTATAGATAATGCAGTGTATGCAGGGAAGAAAGCGATGATAAACGTTAATGGTGATTCAATAAATATTTCGCCTTTATACAAGTCAGCAGTGCTGACTAAAGCATTTTCCGATGATTTGTTGAAATGGCATAATATCAGTATATGGCTTAATGACCGATTGGCTAATCGCGTAGGCGCAAGGTGTAATGATATTGATGATTTCCAACGAATGTGGAATGAAATAGACCATGCGTTGTTTGAGCCGTCGTACAATCAAGCAGCACCTAAGAGTGTTATTAAGAAAAAGAAGACAAAGCCGGCTGTTGATGATGAGGTATTTGTGCGCATTACTGAGGCGATAGATGCTTATACTTTCGAGTGTGAGATAGATGATGAATTGTACGAAGGACATGGTGTGATAAATCTTAAAGATATTGTAGGATATAATTTGTACAATATTTCTCCCGAGTATTTCCGAGGTGCGAACGGCAATCCGTTGTTGTTCAGCGTGAAAGTGAAGTCTATTGATAACGAAGGTAATATAATATTCTCTATGAGGGAGTTCATCGCGGATTTTCTCAAAGATGAATTATCCGTAGGTACGGAAACCTCGGCAAAAGTAACGAGTGAAAACGGCTATTATTATGTTTGTATCACTACCGAGGGTTATACTATATCGATTAGTAAATTCGAGTGTAAAACAACGCTTCGCCAAGGTGACATTATTGATGTGATGATAGAGAAGATAGATGATCCGTTCATCAATGCTTCATTTATTTCATTCAGTGAAGCTCACTTTGATATCCGAGATGCGTTTAAGGCTCTGCTTGACTGGTATGGTATGGAAGTTGATTCCGCTAAGGAGGTTTCTGATGAAGAAAATGATAATGTGGAGCAGGAGGATAACGTGATTCCTTACGAGTACGCTATAGAACTTATTCACCTTGTGGATACTCACGCTATGGTGGAAAAAGACTATATCAAGATGTACAATTATCTTGCGCTCGCAAAGGTTATGTGCCATATCATTGACAAGTACGACGATGAGGAGTATTTCGAGAAACGTATGGAACTCGTTAAGCAAATCAAGTACTTCGAAATCAATAAGAAAATTAATGAAGATGACCTTAACAGGCTTTTACAGTCAGATAAACGCTTTATTGACTCTTGTCCTGATATTAAGAGTAAACTTACTCAACTTGAACTTATAAATTCTCTTGGTAAGAACTATAAAAACGGTCTTATCTGGAATAAACTGAAGGAATCCGGTGAAACGAAGATTGCCAAGCTTGCCAAACTCGTATTGTCGTACAATCTGCTTGACGGACTGAATGCTTACGACTTGCGAAAGTCTATCATAAGGCAGATTTTTCAGATAATGGACTTGACTATTCAGTTGCCTAAGACGACTATTGTAGCTACTGAAGATGAGTTTACGGAACTGAAATCATCAATGGTTTATCCTGCAGATAATCACATGCAACCTGATCCGGACAGGCAGATTGGTCAACTTGTAGAGGTTGTCTGCTCGTTTATGAACTCAAAAGGCGGTACTCTCTACGTTGGAGTTAACAATATCGGTACTCCTGTGGGCTTGCAGAATGACTTTATCTATATGAATAAGAATATTCCTCAGTACGATGAGTACGATATGCGAGATAAACTTGACTTGCTGTTCAGAAACAAGTGTAAGGAATACCTTGGTGTGGCGGCGAACAGCCTTATTACTTCATCATGGGTTACTATTGATGATAAGAGTATATACAAGGTGGAGATAGAACCGAGTAAAGTCATTGTGTCATACAAAAACAGTATTTATGTTCGTCAGGGTACTTCAAGTTGGCCTCTGAGCGGTGAGGACCTTGTGAATTTCAGGTTGCAAAGAAGAAATTAATAAAACTTGAAGGCAAAGATAGTGAAAAGGGCTTTAAGAGGGCAAAACTCCTTTAAGCCCTTTTATTTATTCTTCTCAAATAAAAAGCAGAGGTATTAAAGTCTATCTGAAAAAATAGTCGTAACTTTGCAGTGAAGAAAGCGTATGCCGAGAGAGGTTGCGATTTTTGACACGTTTGAAATAAGTAAAAAGAAAAGAATAAATATTTTTAGTGATGAACCAAAAGTTTGAAATGGTTGCAAAGACCTTCCAAGGTCTTGAAGAAGTGCTTGCTGAAGAACTTCGCGCACTTGGTGCTGACAATGTAGAAGTCGGAAGGCGAATGGTATCTTTTGAAGGAGACCTTGAAATGTTGTACAAGGCAAATATGTGTTGCCGTACAGCATTGCGTATTTTAAAACCTATTTATAAGTTTATTGCTTCTGACACCGATAGCCTTTATGAAATGATAAAGGAATACGATTGGGAGCAGGTGTTGACTCTGGACAAGACTTTTGCTATTGATTCCATAGTCAATTCAGAAGAATTCACTCATTCAAGGTTTGTCACATACCGTGTCAAAGATGCAATCGTTGACTGGTTCAAAGACAAGTACAATAAGCGTCCCGGTGTACGTCTTCAAGATGCTGACGTGATAATTAATGTGCATATTTCAGGGGATAGGGTTACATTATCTCTTGACTCGTCAGGTGAATCCCTCCATAAGCGCGGCTATAGGGTAGCACAGACTGAAGCGCCTATTAATGAAGTCCTTGCTGCAGGCATTATCCTCAAAAGCGGCTGGAGAGGCGAGACTCCGTTCGTTGACCCGATGTGTGGTAGCGGTACTTTTCTGATTGAGGCTGCACTTATTGCCGCTAATATTAATCCGGGTGTATATCGCAGTCATTTCGCATTTGAAAGTTGGCCTGACTATGACCAAGACCTTTACGAAAAGATTTACAATGACGACTCCGCAGAGAGAGTGCCGGAAAATATGATTTACGGAGCTGATATGTCTGCTAAGGCTATTGAGATTGCTCGTAAAAATATCAAGAGTGCCGGCGTAGCCAAGTATATCGACTTGCAAGTCAAGGCTCTTTCTCAGTGGGATACCGCACCTGCCGGAGGCACACTTATCACTAACCCTCCTTACGGCGAGCGTATCGGCTCTGATGATATGGACGGATTGTACAGTCTTATCGGCACAAAACTTAAAAATGTGTTTAAGGGCTATAAGGCATGGATTATCAGTTATAAGAAAGAGTATTTTGATGCTATCGGTCTTGCTCCGTCAAGTAAAACTCCTATCCTTAACGGTGCGCTTGAATGTGAACTCCGCGAATACGTCATTTTTGACGGTGATATGAAGTCTTTCAAGGCTGCAGGAGGCAAACTTCATGATGAAGAGTCCGAAGAAGAAGTGAAAGATGAAAAATCTTCTCGTCGTCTTACTGATAAAGAGTGGAAAATAAAGGCTCGCAAAGGCGGTTTCGGTGGAAAAGATGCTCGTGGCAAAGAATCTCGCGGAAAGGACGGCAAGAAGGGCGGTTTCCGTAAGGATTCTCGTTCCGGAGAACGTGACTTTAAGAGTAAAGACTCTCGTGAAAAGTCGTTCCGGGCAAAGAGAGAATTTGATGAAAGACGAGGCGGCTTCAAGGGTGGAGAACACAGCATTGACAGCCATGAAGAAAAGCCGGAACAGGATAATCCGCTTGCAATAAGACGTAATGAACATGCGTTGAAGTCAATTTCTCAAAAGAAACCGTCGCTACCACCTGCTGAAGGACCGTTTATTCGTACTCGTCGCAGAAAGAAGAACGGTAATGAAGAATAAGTGATAATAGAATTCAAGTATATAAGACGTGTAAGTTAAACTTTATTTTTATGGCAAGGCTGAATACACTTTTGCTCGGCTCCGGCGGTAGAGAATCGGCATTAGCATGGAAATTGTCACAATCTCCGGTAATGGGAGATTTCTATATCGCTCCGGGAAACGGTGGTACGGGCAGTTATGGACACAATGTGCTGCTTTCACCGATGGATTTTGAAGCAATAGAACGATTCGTGGAAATGCGGCATATTGACCTGATAGTAGTAGGCAATGAAGACCCGCTTGTGGCAGGTATATATGATTATTTCAAGGGTAAGAACGTACTTGTAGCCGGACCGTCAAAGGCAGGTGCGGAACTTGAAGGAAGTAAAGACTTCGCAAAGCGTTTCATGATGAAATATTCAATTCCTACGGCTCGCTATCAGAGTTTTACTGCCGATACTATAGATGAAGGCTATAAATTTCTGGAAACTCTTCGTCCGCCTTACGTTCTTAAAGCCGATGGACTTGCAGCAGGTAAAGGAGTGCTGATAATAGATGATATTTCTCAGGCATGTGCATCACTTGAAAGTATGCTTGGTGGAATGTTTGGGAAGTCATCATCTACAGTGGTGATAGAGGAGTTTCTGAAAGGAATGGAATGTTCCGTATTCGTTCTTACTGACGGCACGGGAAACTATCGTGTGCTGCCTGTGGCGAAGGACTATAAGCGAGTAGGGGAAGGAGATACCGGATTAAACACCGGCGGTATGGGAGCTGTGAGCCCTGTCCCGTTTGCTGATGAAACCTTTATGCAGAAGGTGGAGGAGCGAATAATTCGCCCTACTATAGCAGGACTTATTGCAGAAAATATTACTTACCGCGGCTTTATATTCTTCGGTCTCATAAATGTTGACTCAGATCCTATGGTGATAGAGTACAATGTCAGAATGGGAGACCCGGAAACGGAAGTGGTGATGCCTCGCATAGTGTCTGATTTGTTGCCGCTCCTGGAGGCTGCCGCTAAGGGAAACCTCGGTGATATGCCGCTGGAAATTAAGCCGGAGGCTGCGGTGACTGTGATGGCAGTGTCTGCAGGCTATCCCGGAAAATACGCTAAGGGAAAAGAAATCACCGGCTGCAATGCTGTTGAGGACAGTGTCTTATTCCACGCAGGTACTTCACTTACGGAAAGTGGAAAACTTGTTACTGCAGGAGGTAGAGTAATCTCCGTAACTTCACTCGGAAAATCTATCCCCGAAGCACTTGAAAAGAGTTATCGCTCAATGGATAAGATAAACTTTGAAGGAAAAAATTACCGTAGAGATATAGGAAAAGACATCTTGGATATAAAATGTTAAGAGCAAGGGACATAACACAGTTTCTCCACAACCGTTACGGAGCAGTACTGATGACACTGACTGCAATGGTCGGCGTGGTTATAGCCCATTCAAAGGGCTTGCTAAGTCCGATAACGGGTGATTTCGGACTGCTTGTACAGTCGCCTGAAAACTGGTTCGAGCAGGGAAGCGTGTCCATTACTATATGTATTGTGCTGAACGTACTTGTGGCATTCTCAGCGATCACGCTTAATAAGCAATATAATACAATGCGGTCACTGTCAATGCTTGTGGCGGGATTGTTTATGATAATGCAACTATCGTCACCTTCAGTGCTTTGCTATCTCAACGGCAGTGTGGTAATGGCGGTGGGAATATCGATAATAACGTTGTTGCTGTTCTCAATATTTAGTGACTATTCAAACTCGCGCCGTGTGTTTCTGATATTTTTCCTTCTTGCTGCATTTGCATCATTCGAGTACTCTTTCTTGCTTTATGTCCCCGTATTATTCGTAGGGTTAAGCCAGATGCGAGTGTTCACGTTGAGGACATTTATGGCGGCGATTATCGGCTTTATCACTCCGGCGTGGATATTGGCGGGTTTCGGACTGATAACGCTTGACAACATTAAACTTCCGGACTTCACACCATTTATCACAGCCATTAATACACCCGGAATATGGTTGCAACTGTCAGTAACAGGCTTTACCATAATCCTCGGACTGATGTTTATGGCGATGAATGTAATGAAAATGCTCAGTTATAATTCAAGAATACGTGCGGCAAACGGTTTTTTGACAACGTTGATGCTTGCCACTATGCTGTTTATCTTTATTGACTATAATAATATTATGGTGTATGTGGCACTGCTGAATATCCTTGTGTCATATCAGGTAGGACACTATTTCGCCACCCATATACAGTCACAAAACAGCTATATAGGCATTTTGTCATTGTTGTTTATCTACTTGTCGTTCTTCGTTTTAAGACTCGTGTTATGAAAATAATTATAGAAAATCATATACCATTTATTCACGGCATTTTCGATGCTGTGGCAGATGTGGTGTATCTTCCGTCGGACCAAATCACGGCTGATGCAATGAAAGATGCCGATGCCCTGATTACGCGTACGCGAACTCGCTGCAACGAAGCCTTACTGACCGGTTCTAAATGCCGATTTATTGCCACCGCCACTATCGGTACGGACCATATAGACTTGGATTACTGTCGAAAGGCGGGGATAACAGTGGTAAGTGCGCCGGGCTGCAATGCTCCTGCCGTAGCACAGTACGTACTCACAGCTATTTATCACACCGTAGGCGACTTTTGCGGTCACTGCCTCGGTGTAGTGGGAGTAGGGCATGTAGGCAGCATCGTAGCACGCTGGGCTGAAGGACTTGGAATGAAAGTTCTCCGCAACGACCCTTTAAGAGAAGAAAATGAGGGTGGAGGCAATTTTGTGTCACTTGAACAGATTGCAGAACAGTGCGATATCGTCACTTTCCACACGCCTCATACTATTGCAGGTAAATATCCCACTCATCACCTTGCCGACAGAAAGTTTTTCAACAGTCTTATTCGCAAGCCCGTGGTGATAAACAGTGCAAGAGGACCGATTGTGGATACTCCGATGCTTATTGAAGCATTAAAGGAGGGAAAAGTGTCAAAGACTATCATTGACTGCTGGGAAGGAGAACCGAATATATCTCCGGAATTGCTATCTATGGCTTCCATTGCTACTCCGCACATTGCAGGGTACTCGTACGAAGGTAAAGTACGTGCCACTATTGCCGTGGCAGAAGCTCTTGCAAAGCATTTTAACCTTAATGTCCGGCTAACAATAGAAAAGCCTGCTGATGCACCTGACACTGTGACGCTGCAAGAACTCTTGTCATCGTACAATCCTCAAGTAGATACGGATAACCTTAAACGTAATCCCGAAAAATTCGAAACTCTGCGGAATGAATACGACTTCAGACATGAGCCAAAAGTCTGAATTATTGTCCTAATTTCAATGAAATACTTGCTACGTTATGAAATATAAGCATTTTTGTGTAACTTTGCATACGGCAAGATAAATATTAACAACAGATACTACGCGCGTAATGGACGTACTCGAATCAATGCGTAATATACTCCAAGCCGAGAGTGACGCAATAAAAAATATACCGGTTTCAGATCAATACCAAAAAGCCGTTGACGCAATAGTGGAACACGTACACGTGCGACATGGCAAACTCGTTACTTCAGGTATGGGTAAAGCAGGACAGATTGCAATGAATATAGCCACTACTTTTTGCTCTACCGGTATTCCTGCCGTGAACCTTCACCCTTCCGAAGCACAACACGGTGACCTCGGAGTACTTCAGCCTGATGATATTCTTCTCCTTATCTCCAATTCAGGTAAGACAAGAGAAATCGTGGAACTTATTCCTCTCGCTAAGGCTCTATATAAAGACCTGCCTATAATTGTTATCACAGGAAATCCTGACAGTCTCCTCGCTGAAGAAGCTGATATTGTTCTCGCTACGGGTGGTGCGCCTGAAGTGTGCCCCTTAGGACTTACTCCTACCACGAGTACCACCGTTATGACTGTTATAGGTGATATACTTGTGGTAAACGTGATGCTCGCAACCGGCTTTACTCGTGCCGACTATGCAAAACGTCATCACGGCGGGTATTTAGGTCACCTTTCAAGAAATACTGATACAAAATATTAAACATTACAATAATGTCAACAGGATTAAAGGGCGGTGCTCCGAAAACCGCACTCCCAAAAGTAGATGATATGAGAGTAGCCATTGTGGCTGCTGAATGGAATAGTCATATTACCGATGCGCTTACACAAGGTGCGCTTGACGTATTCAAGGCTGAAGGATTTGCAAAGGACCAAGTAGATGTGTTCCACGTTCCGGGTACTGTAGAACTTACGTTTGCTGCATCACAACTGATTGAAGCATCACTTTATGATGCAATTATTGTATTCGGCTGCGTCATCAGAGGTGGAACTCCACATTTTGACTACGTTTGCCAGTCAGTAACACAAGGAATTACTTCGCTAAATGCAGATTGCGATATACCTGTTATTTTTGGAGTCTTAACCGTTGATAATGAACAAGATGCACTTGATAGAGCAGGCGGTAAACTCGGTAATAAAGGTAGTGAAGCAGCAGAAGCTGCAATAAAAATGTTCGATTTTTCTTGCACAGTTAAAAAACTTTGATTAACTTTGCACCGCTTTTAAGGCAGAACGGTGTCAGAAAAGCATGAGAAAATTGATTTTGCCTCTTTAGCTCAGTTGGCCAGAGCACGTGATTTGTAATCTCGGGGTCGTTGGTTCGAATCCGACAAGAGGCTCAAATAAAGTATCAAGCGAAGGCTTGGTTAGGGCGAATACCAGAGTGGCCAAATGGGGCAGACTGTAAATCTGCTGGCTTATGCCTTCGGTGGTTCGAATCCATCTTCGCCCACGATTTTCACATTCTTTTTGACCAATCATAACTTAAAAATAGAGGCTGTACCGATAACGATACAGCCTTTTGCTTTTTTTAGTGAAGTAGATTATTATTCCAAATATTTCTTTATCTTTGTTGCGATATTAACTGAAAGGGAATTAATAAACTCGGTGGCATATGCCAGATGTGGATCTCTGAAGGCAAATAATCATTTACCATTGTCCATTCTCGTTTTCTTGAAAATTACGCAATTTTAAGCCTTTTGCATAGGGCAAAAGTCGCAGATTTTTTAATTAAATGCAACATCGCAGTCTTCTTTATGCCCTTTCAGTCTTTAAATTCAAAGAAAGAACGACGGCATTCCTTTGCAGTGAGGGCACACCACGTTTGCGTACCACCAGGAAGCCTCGGCATCGTAAGGCTGAATTTTGACATTCTCATGAGAACCGCAAATGCAACAAGTGTGTTCAAGCAATGCATTCAGTTCCCGGGTCTTATTAAAAGCAGCCGTTAAAGTATCGGCAGTCTCCTTAATGGGTGAAACGTATATTCGTAAAGAATCATACGTGTGGTCAGTGTCACGAATTATTATATTGTAACCCTCCGCTTCAAGAGTACTCGCCATAGATTCCAACTCGGCAATAATACCGGGAATCCATGGGCGCAACTCTTCTTCAAAAATGTCAATATATCTAATCATTGTAATCGCACATCTACTCTATCTGTTTTTCAAAATGTTTTCTATCGCCTGAATGTCTGCTGCAAAGGTAAGTTTGATGTTATCGGGCGAACCGGTTGTTAGTCTTAGGTCTTTGTATCCGGCATATTCCATCACTGATGCATCATCAGTAAACTCAGTCCTATAAGGTGCATTATATGCACGAAGCAGTTTATCAAGCTTAAATCCTTGAGGCGTCTGCACGGCACGGTACAGACTTCTATCCACAGCTTCAGATGTTCCATCAGTATTAAGCACTCTGAGAGAGTCCGTGACGGGAACTACAGGAATAGCACCGTCACACTTGACAGCCGTTTCAACCACGCCGCAGATAGTTTCGGCATCTACGGCAGGTCTTGCTCCGTCATGGACCAGAACAATGGTGTCATCATCAGCAGTAATAGTGCTGATAGCATTCTTCACTGATTCCCAGCGAGTACTTCCGCCCGAAACGAGCCGAGGAGACTCAAATCCGTGCTTTATACAGAGTTCTTCCCATAACTCCTTAGTATCGGGATTAATCACAAGGATAGTTTTAATGCCGGAAATAGCATTACGGAAAGCATCAATGCTCCACATCACTACGGGACGTCCTGCTACGTAAACGTATTGCTTAGGCAACTGTGTCTTACACCGAGTGCCGCTGCCTGCTGCCAATATTATTGCTACAACTTTTGCCATAGTCGCAAAATTACAAATTATTTTCCTTACTGTGTTTACAATTAGTAATAAAAGATATATAGAATAAGTAAAACAATTAAAAATACATCAATATGTGGATTTGGATAATAATAGGAGGTTGCATATTAGGAGCAATCTTAGGCGCAATTAGTTCTGATAATAATGCTGCGGAAGGCGCAATAGCCGGCGGGTGTATGGCAGCAGGCTGCCTGTTAAGACTTTTAGTAGCGGCATTGAGTATATTCTTCGTAATATGGATCTTCAATCTGATTTTTTCGTAAAATTACATTTCCTATTAAGGCAAAATGGTATTAACTAATAGTACTATTATTCAGGTGTAAAGCTTTGAATTGCTTGTAGTTTTATTCATACCTTATTCAATGTGATTTTTGATCGTGCAAATTTACTAATGCAACACCGTTACTATTCGCTCATTTTTATGGTAAATTCGTTCAAAAAGAGATGTGAAATCTTTAATAGACTAAATATATGTTTTACCTTTGTAAATAAAGTTATCAATAGATAATAATACTGTAAAACATATAGATAATAACCTTCAGATGGCATCATTATTTTATGCCGACAAACTCTGTATTTCGGACAAACATCTGATGAGAACAGTTAAAGAGCAAACAGGATACTCAGTACACTATTGGATAGCTGATTTCATAATTCAGGAAGCTAAACTTATGCTGAAATCATCTGACAAAAGCGTAATTGAAATTTCTAATGAACTCGGATTTCCGAACTCATCATCATTCGCAAGAATTTTCCGTAATCCCGTCAATTTATCTCCATTGGAATTCAAAAACCGTGCATCAAAGACGAACTAATTCTGTATTTCTTCAAAAATTATGCTTAAATTTGCATAACCACTTTCCGCTGAACACGATTAAATATGAATTCATTAAGAAATATTGATATTAAATTTCTTAAGGGTGTAGGACCAAAGCGTGCCGAACTATTGACGAAAGAACTTGGCATCAGAACGTTCTACGACCTGCTCCACCATTTCCCAAACTATTACATTGACCGCTCTTCTATCTATAAAATACATGACCTGAACGGTGATATGCCTTACGTACAGTTGCGCGGACGATTCTTATCGTTTAATACCATCGGTGAAGGTGCAAAGATGAGGCTTGTCGGTGCTTTCAGTGACGGCACCGGAGTGCTTGAAATAGTATGGTTTAATAGTGTTCGCAAAATTAAAGATGCTTACATCGTGGGAAATGAATATATCCTCTTCGGCAAGCCGTCGCTTTTTAACGGCAGGTGGAATATGGTGCATCCGGAAGTTGATAATGTTGACTCCGTTTCTGCCACGCAAGGTCTCCGGGGAATATATCCTCTCACGGAAAAACTTAGAAACAAAGGTATTACATCTCGCACTATCTTTTCTCTTATTCAGACAGCCATAGCAGGCATTAAGACTATGAGAGAAACTCTGCCGGAGGACATTCTCGGAAGTATGAAACTGATGCCGATAATGGAAGCTGTACGCTGCATTCATTGCCCTACGAATAATGATGAACTTCAAAATGCAAAGTTTCGATTTAAGTTTGAGGAACTATTTTATCTTCAGCTGAATATCCGCCGTTTCAGTCGTAAGCGTACTGCCACTATTGCAGGCTTCAGATTTCCACATATCGGATATTTTTTCAACACCTTCTATAATACTCAGCTCCCGTTCCCACTTACCGGCGCTCAGAAAAGGGTGATAAAAGAGATTAGGGCTGATATGGGGTCAGGAAAACAAATGAACAGATTACTGCAAGGTGACGTAGGCAGTGGTAAGACACTGGTGGCACTGATGTGTATGCTTATTGCTCTTGACAATAATGTGCAGGCTTGCCTTATGGCACCTACTGAAATATTGGCAACTCAGCATTTCCAGACTATCTCGGAACTTGCATCGCCTATAGGTATTAACGTAAAACTTCTTACAGGCTCAACTCCTAAAAAACAGCGAGAAGTTATCAATCAACAGCTTACAGACGGTTCTCTTCATATCCTTATCGGTACTCACGCTGTGATTGAAGACGATGTGGTATTTAAAAACTTAGGTTTTGTAGTCATCGATGAGCAGCACCGATTCGGAGTGGTACAGCGTGCAAAACTTTGGCAAAAAAATCATATTCCGCCACATATTCTCGTCATGACCGCAACTCCTATCCCTCGTACACTTGCTATGACAGTCTATGGCGACCTTGACGTGTCTGTGATAGATGAAATGCCACCGGGTAGAAAACCGGTGCAGACACTTTTACGCTACGAGGAACAGCGATTCAAAGTATATCAGGCTATAGGTCAAAGCTTAAGACAGGGCAGACAAGCGTATATTGTCTATCCGCTTATTGCCGAAAATGAAAAACTTGACTTGAAATGTCTCGAAGAAGGGTATGAGAATATTAAAGAGACATTCAGCAATTACAAAGTGGCATTCGTACACGGAAAGATGAAACCTGCTGAAAAAGACTATCAGATGCAGTGCTTCGCTTCAGGTGAGGCTCAGATTCTCGTTGCAACTACAGTCATAGAGGTTGGCGTCAACGTTCCTAATGCTACAATTATGGTAATAGAAAATGCAGAGAGATTCGGACTTTCACAGTTACATCAGTTGCGTGGAAGAGTAGGGCGAGGAGGAGGACAAAGTTACTGCATACTGATGTCCAAGCCTGATATATCCAAAGTCACCCGTCAACGTCTTGAAATTATGACATCAACTACTGACGGATTCGTAGTAGCGGAAGCTGATCTCAAGATGCGCGGTCCGGGTGATATAGAAGGAACAATGCAGAGCGGTATTGCATTTGACTTGAAGATTGCGAACTTGGCACAAGACGGGCAGATAGTGCAGATAGCACATAATTACGCAGAAAAAATTCTTGATGCAGACCCTGATTTGTCGCTACCTCAGCACCGTATCCTCAGCGACACTCTGTCAATGCTTTACCAAAGGAAACTGGATTTAAGCAGGATAAGTTGACTGTTTTTTAAAATTTACATTTTGATGTTTAATAACATACACTTTTATTCATAGTATGTGAAAAATATGTTATACATTTAGGACGAAGTTCACAGATTTATAAATCTGTATTTATGTTCTGATGTGTAACCTATGTTGAAATTTTTAATTTACGATGCTACATAGCATTCGCTTTTAGTGGATTCCAAAACGGGTAGCAAAAAGAGGATACCAAAAAGTTATTGATATCCTCTTATTATCTTGTTCCGATTTATGACTTAGAACGGAAGGTCGTCTGTAGGGTCACCGTTGCTGCTGATGTTGACAGATCCTGCGGGATTTCCTTCACCTTGTGCGGCAGGCTTGCTGATTTCAGCACTTTCTGCAGGAGCTGAAGATGCATCGGCTTTTTCTGCCTTCCAACCGCGGATACTTGTGTACCAACGACCGTTATATTCTCTACTTTCAATGTCAAAACTTAGTTTTATAACATCGCCTACGTTAAGGGGATATTGGTCTGCTCTTTCACCAAAGAAGTCAAAGTGTACTTGCTTTGGAAAAGATTCTTGTGTTTCCAAAACGTATTCGTGTTTTTTCCAAGAGTTACCGGCTTTGGAAACTCCTGATTGTTCACCTAAGTTGTGAATGATTTTGCCTTGTATTTCCATTATGTTACTTTTTCTTTTGAGTATGCAAAGGTATAAATTGAAAACGAATGGCGCAAACTTTATCTGATAATTTTTTTAACAACGGTGCTATTGTTTTCAAGACTTATTTTTACGATATATACGCCTTTTGCCATGCTGTTGCAGTCAATGGTTGCTCTATCTGTGTCAAGTTTTTCAGATAATGCGAGTGCTCCTGTTGCATCAAAGATTTCTACGGATTGCAGTGCTTTGCCGGAGGTTATAGTGAGGGTGTTTCCGCTTTTGAATACCACTACGTCAGAGTCTGCATTCACTTCATTTACCGATGCTGTGCCGGGCTTGCTTTCGTAATTATTGTAGTCAAATGCAGTAATAGCAAATGCGTCGTGGTCGGTAATAGCAGGAATTTGGATATTATCGTAGTCGTATTTTGCTTCAATCACGCTTGTAATATCATCAAGGTCTATAATGCCGTTACGTATTCTATAGATGCTGTAGTACTTAATAGGCGTACCAAGTGCATCTACATCGGAATACCATTTGAGTTGATATACGCCATCTTCGAAATTATAGCCCAATTCGGGTGTATTAGGTGTGGTGACGGTTTTGTACTCCATTGGCGGAATATGTGCCGGGTACTTGAAATACGTATTTTTCAGTTCATTGTATAGTGCGGTTTCCTTATCACCTTGTCCTTCAAGGATATTCATTGTTCTGAAGAAGCATACTCCGCATGCACCTTCCTGATTGCGCACTTTAGTGATTTGGTCAGTAATCACGTCAGGATCCCAGTTGTTCTTACCATCAACCATTTTGTAAGGGGCAAGACCTACCACGAATTGGCGTCCGTCCATATTGTTTACCCACGTTTCCATGTTAGGGGTAAAGCCGTATGTTTCGTTCCAATACATCTGAGGGAAAAGAGTGTGGCAATTACCGTCTTTCACCCATTGGCAAGCATCTTGGAAGTAACTGCCGTAAGCGGTGGCGTTTCCGTATCCGGGAAGGTTCTTGTAAGTGCCGATAGGGGCTGCGCCTACTTTAACTGAAGGTCTTATTTTTTGAACCATTTTATAAAACTCGGCAATGAAATTATTGATATTCTGTCTTCTCCAATCAGCCTTGGGAAGGTTGTCCGGGTTATATTTTTTGTAAGAAGCGGCATCATCAAAGTCGTTACCCGGGTATCGGCAATAGTCAAAACTTACACCGTCAAAGTTGTAGTTTACCAGAAGTTCAGTGTATAATTCTATAAGGTATTTAGTAGTGGCGGGATTTCCCGGGTCAAGGTATAGTTGGTTGTTGTATGTTATGCAAAGTTCAGGGTGTGACTGATAAGGGTGTTTGCCGGTTTGATTATAACTGCTTCCTCTCCATTTCGGACCAAGGCGGTATGGAATGATGGTTGCATGGCACTCCATGTGGCGCTTATGACATTCGTCAATTACGTATTGGCAGACATTAAATCCGTACGGTAAACCTGAAGAGTAACTTTTAGAAAATTCGTACATTGCCGGTTGAATATCGGACCTCCAAGCCACATCTCCTCTTGCTTGCGCTTGGAATAATACTGTATTGAAGTTCGCAGCGGCAAGTTTGTCAAGAATATCGCAGAGTTCTTTTTTTTGAGCATCAACAGAAGATGATTTGGGCCAATCAAGGTTATCTACAGTCTCAAGCCATACTGCTCTCACTTCGTATTTAGGATAATGGATAGTTTCCTGAGCGTATGTGCTTAGCATAGCCATAGCCGCTATTGCGGAAATAAATATTTTTTTCATATTTTGTAAGTGTTATTGTGTTATCTTTTTGCAAAGATAGGAAAAATAAAGCAATTCTACTTAGTTTATTATTAAAAACACCACGGATCTTTCATCTAAAATAGAAAAATAAGGCGTATTATTAAAAAGAAAGCAGAAAAAGACTATATTATCAGGGAGGCGAAAGATTCCAATAAGAAGTGCAACAACCTTATTCCCCCCCCTTCCCCATGGGGAAGGCCGCTCGCCGAAAAAGATGTTGTTAGTAGCGT
>SAMEA104315426__coassemble_425_pt1 | contig 26558 bp, 22 predicted proteins | sample SAMEA104315426__metabat2_low_PE_027 | metagenome-assembled genome bin SAMEA104315426 (sample SAMEA104315426) | gut metagenome | biome: Monkey gut; feature: monkey-associated habitat; material: faeces | place: China | collected 2013 | reverse complement strand
TTGGCAGATGCACCTCTTTGAGCAGGTAATGGTCGTGTTTTGCAGCGGAAGTAAGTTGTACCACCATCGGCACACCGACATGATACTTCATTACCGTATGCACTTTCATTCCGCCTTTCTTCTTTCCTGATTTTGGATGTCGCCCGACACCTTTAAGTATGTTATCAAAGAGTGTTATAGTGGTAGAATCCATCATGTAAAGCAACTTCTCCCAGTCTTTAGGCTCGTGTGTCTGCCCCTTATAACACTTGGAAGGGCGGCTGTCCGCTAAAAATTTGGCATATTTCTCCAGAAGATATGCATAGACACTTGCAAAGAACTCCTGAGGACGGCGTATATTGGCCTCCGCAAGCGTGCTGCGACGAACCAAATAGTTCATTCCGAGGTGTCCGAGCTTGTGAGCCTCCGCCTTCATGCCTATCTCAAGTTCGCGAAGAGAATCAAAGTGTTTGAGTATGCCGAACAGCATTACTACAAGATGTTGGTAGCCGTCAAAACGCTTCACGTAAGCCTCGCTTCCTTTCGTTTCGCGACTTATTTGAAGAATTTTCTCCTTGTCGAGTAACTTTAACACTTGACTATAGACCGGCTGTCCGGTAAAATGACTATCTTTGTTCATGGTTATATATTTTTTATCAAAAACAAAGATAACCAAAAAGGCTGATACCTCGTGAGAAGTGTCAGCCTTAATTTTATTTGCTCATAAAAGTTTTACCGGACAGCAATAATTTAAAATATATAATAGAGTGAGTAAAAAGACAACGTCATCAAGGGAAGTTGGAAACTTTCAGCTGTAAGTAACTCAGAGTAAGCACATAGTGCGCCACCCTGAGTTAGTAAATATAGGTAAATTCGCAACTCGCGGAGGTGCGGTCTGTGCTGATACTTAAGAAGTTACATAGGCAAAGAGCCTCGGAGAGGCTCTGCTGTAAGTAACACCGTATAAGCACGTAGTGCGCCATGCGGTGACAGGAACATCACACCACGAATTCGCACCTCGGGGAGGTGCGGTCTGTGAAAGTTCCGGATGAAGTCCGCCCGCTAAAAGCCTCGACGAGGCTCCCTGATGATGTAACTTTTACTTGCTTTCATTTATAAATACTCATCAATTTCTTCCTCTTTAAATGAAAGAGCCGTGACTATAACCGACTATTCGTCAGGAAAAGTGTGAAGTTTGCTTGTTTATTCGTCAGAAAAAGTGTTATTCCTATTGAAGTCAAAGCTGAAGAATATGTTAAGGCAAAATCGCTCAAAACTTTTCTATCCAAGTATCCGGAATTACAAGCCGTACGCTTCTCTATGCTCCCTTACAAGGTGCAGGACAGGATTACTAATATCCCGCTATATGCCTGCCTTGCTCTGTAATCCGTCAGTCTAACTGCATCACTTTATCTTCCGTTACGGACAGGACTCCCTTAATGCTCTTGAAGTGCTTAATGGCATCGTCAACCGTCTTACCCTTAGGTCAGTTACGGCTATGCCGTTGATATTCTTATAGACGTACAGTATTTAGAACCGTATTATTCATCAAGAAGTCCCGGACGGAGACGACGAGTACGTTCTACGGATTGCTCATGTTTCCATTGGTCGATTTTGGCCTCATGCCCGGAAAGCAATATGTCCGGTACTTTCCACCCCTTGTAATCCGCAGGGCGAGTATATACGGGCGGTGCGAGGAGATTGTCCTGGAACGAGTCGCTTAGCGCAGACTGTTCATCACCTATCGCACCGGGTATAAGCCTTACAATAGCATCAGCAATAATGATAGCAGGCATTTCGCCCCCTGTCAGCACATAGTCGCCGATAGAAATTTCACGAGTCACCAGATGTTCGCGTATTCTGTAATCCACACCCTTGTAGTGACCGCAGAGGATAATGATATTTTCATCAAGCGACAAAGTGTTTGCCATTGACTGGTTCAGAATCTCACCATCAGGAGTAGTGAAGATAACGTCATCGTAGTGTCTTTGCTCCTTAAGGGCTGAAATACATCTATCCACAGGCTCTATTTTCATCACCATACCGGCTTCACCGCCGAAAGGGTAGTCGTCAACCTTGTGGTGGCGGTCCGTGGTGTAGTCCCTGATATTATGGATAGCATATTCCACGAGTCCCTTGTCAGCAGCGCGCTTGAGGATAGAGCAGCCGAGCGGAGATTCAAATATTTCCGGCAGTACTGTGAGAATGTCTATACGCATATAACTGATGCAGTGTTTTTATTTTTTGAATTTTTCTACTTGTGAAGAGATAAGTGCAGCGTCATCGAAATAGTTTATCTTCATAGCCTTTCTTACCTCGTCAAGTGTAGCGGCAGCAGCCTCGCGAGCCACCTCAGTACCTTTCTTCAGAATTTCGTAAACGGCAGGAATATCTTGTTCGTACTGCTGACGACGTTCTCTGATAGGCTGTAATTCTTCTTCAAGAATATTGATGAGGAGTTTTTTGACAGTGCCGTCACCAAGTCCGCCACGCACGTAGTGATCCTTAAGTTCTTGGAGTGAAGCATATTCCGGAGCATATTTAGCAAAATGCTCCGGACGAGAAAACGCATCAAGATAGATAAACGGACAGTTACCTTCAAGGTGACCCGGGTCACAGATGTTAAGGTGCAGCGGGTCCGTGTACATTCCTTTTACCTTCTTAGCCACTTCCTTAGCAGTGTCAGAGAGGTAGATGCAGTTGCCAAGCGATTTACTCATCTTGGCTTTACCGTCAGTACCCGGAAGACGGAGGCAGGCAGCATTTCCAGGCAAAAGAATTTCCGGCTCTACAAGTACTTTGCCATAAACATTGTTAAATCTTGCCACGATTTCACGCGTAAGTTCAATCATCGGAGCCTGGTCCTCGCCTACAGGCACGGTAGTAGCCTTAAAAGCTGTAATATCAGATGCTTGGCTTACAGGGTAATTAAAGAATCCCATAGGGATACTTTGCTCAAAGTTTCGCATCTTGATTTCCGTCTTGACGGTTGGATTTCTTTGCACTCGGGACACCGTCACGAGGTTCATGTAGTAGAACGTAAGTTCGGTAAGTTCAGGAACGGCAGACTGAATGAAGATAGTAGTCTTGGCTGGGTCAATGCCCACAGACAAGTAGTCAAGAGCCACTTCAATAATGTTTTGACGGATTTTCTCAGGATTGTCAGCATTGTCAGTAAGAGCCTGAGCATCAGCAATCATAACGAAAATTTTGTCAAATTCTCCGGAGTTTTGAAGTTCCACACGGCGACGGAGTGAGCCAACGTAGTGTCCTAAGTGAAGTTTGCCGGTAGGACGGTCACCGGTAAGTATAATCTTTTCCATTTAAATTCAAGTGTTTATTATTTCCGCAAAGTTACAAAAAATTCTATAATAAAAGCAGTCTGCAGGAAGTTAAATAGAGAAAGGCACGGCTCTTTCATTTAAAATATATAGTAGAGTGGTTAAAAAGACAACATCTACAAGGAAAGTCGGTGCTTTCAGCCGTAAGTAACTCAGGGTAAGCACATAGTGCGCCACCCTGAGACAGTAAATATAGGTAAATTTGCACCTCAGAGATGGTGCGGTCTGTAAAAAATCAGAATGTTTTCCATAAATATCTATCACAGACTGCGCATCTCCGAAGCGCAATTATACCGGAAGCCTGTCTATCACCGGGTGGCGCACTAAATGCTTACGCATTAAGTGCTTACCGGGTGTTTCTTACAGCCGAGCCTCGCCGAGGCTCCAAGATGATGTAACTTTTACTTGCTTTCATTTATAAAACACATCAATTTCTTCCACTTTAAATGAAAGAGCCGGACAGATGAAGAAAATATTGTAAAAAAACTTGTGTAAAACAACTGCAAATGATTGCCTTTGACTGTGATGATATCATCAAAAACGTGAGAATTAGTTTATGGTTTATTGAATGGCATTTGCTTTAACTTGTGCCTTTTAACATAAATTTTAATAATAGACATTAGGCATTGTAGTATTAGGAATTTATTTTTTGCTATTTTTGCAAATGAAAAGTTATCTATTTATTATACTTCTATGCAAAATAATAAACAAAATAGTTTCTTTGTAAGATTTTTATCACTATTTGTAGTGATATTTATTCTTTCAGCGGCTGCCGTGATTTGTAACGGTAAGTTGTGGGGTAAGAATGTTGTGGCAACACAAGCAGATGATGTTACGGTTGCTCAGAATGATACCTTAACGGTCTCTCCGGACGGGAGTATGGTGATAAACACCACTTATCTGGCAAGTGATGTATCCGGCTTTCGCGGTGCTGTCCCTCTGAAAATTTATGTTGATGCAGATGGTATTATTACGAATATTGAAGCGCTGCCGAACTCCGAGACTCCAAGGTTTTTCGAGCGGGCATCTGCTCTTCTGTCAGAGTGGAAAGGAAAGACGGTGAGTGATGCTCAAGTCGCAGATGTAGATGCCGTTTCCGGTGCCACATTCTCTTCAAAGGCGATAATTGAAAACGTCAAGCGTGGTCTTGACTATGTACAAACCGTTGCTCCTGACAGGATTTCCGCCGCTAAGTCAAAATCATTGGTAAGTATTGACTATTATGCTATTGCAGCGGCGGTAGTAGCATTGCTTGGAGCCGTGTTGCCTCTATTTGTAAAAAGCAAGGCATGGAGAGATATTCAGCTGGCACTTAACGTTATAGTTCTCGGAGCATGGACAGGAACATTTGTGTCATACGCGCTGCTTATCAGAGTATTTTCTGACGGAGTAAATACAGGAAATATTTTGGCATTGTCTGCATCGCTGATAATGGCGTTTGTGGCACTTGTCTATCCTCTTTTCGGACGTCAAGGATATTATTGCGCAAATATTTGTCCATTCGGCTCTGCTCAGGAACTTGCGGGTAAAATAACGGCAGGCAAACTTCATTTATCCAATGGCGTGGTGACAGCACTTACTTCTTTCAGGAATATCCTTTGGGGTGTGCTTATGGTGCTTCTCCTTACGGGTGTATGGACTTCGTGGGTGGACTATGAGTTATTCACCGCATTTATTTACAGTTCGGCTCCTGTGTGGGTTACAGTGGCGGCATTGGTGTTCTTAGTGTTGTCAGTGTTTATTCCTCGTCCATATTGCAGATTTTTATGTCCTACCGGTGCGCTTATTAAAGGTTAAATGGTTAGAGAACTGCAATAGAAATATTTAAGATTAAAGATTAAAAGACTGAATAATTATGCTTAAAAATAAGTCATTAGTTTTGAATTTCGTACTTGCCGCAGTAGTGGTGGTGCTTAGTGTGAAATTAGTATCAAAAAGTGATAGTGATATCAGCGGAATAGAACCGGAAATTTCAACGGAAGATGTTGTCCTTGATAATATCGCTACAAGAACAAGTATCCGTGACTATACGGAACGCAGTGTAGAAAAAGAAAAGGTGGAGAAACTTCTTCGTGCCGCTATGGCAGCTCCTACGGCTATGAATCGTCAGCCGTGGCACTTTGTAGTGATTGACAGCCGTGAAGTGCTTGACTCTCTTTCTGCTGCTAATCCACATGCGGAAATGCTCAAAAAAGCACCATTGGCAATAGTGGTCTGCGGTGATATGAATAAAGCGATTGAAGGCGGTGGACGCGACTTCTGGATTCAAGATGCTTCCGCTGCTACGGAAAATCTTCTTCTTGCCGCCCATGCCTTAGGACTCGGTGCAGTGTGGACAGGCGGATATCCTATTGAAGAACGTTGTCAGATGCTTTCACGAATACTGAATTTACCTGAAAATTTAATTCCTTTGGATATGGTTGTAATAGGCTATCCGGCAGAGAATCCACAGCCAAAGGATAAATTCAAGCAAGAAAATATTACTTATAATAAGTTTTAATTCTAAAAAGTTTATTAATTTTGTAAGGATAATGGAAACCATGGCAGAAAATGAGTAAAAGACTTGACTTTTATGACGTAATCAAAGGGGTGGCAATCTTTATGGTTGTCATGGGGCATATAATCACGATGTGTATTCGTGATATTGACAGTGCTTTCATATTTAAGATTATCGGTCAGAGTCATGTACCACTATTCTTCTTCGTCAGCGGTTTTTTTACTTACAAGGCTTTGAAAGACCCTCAGGGAAATATAGCAGAAGAATTTCTTCAGCCTGCATTATTCAAGAGGATAAAGCAACTGTTAGTGCCGACAATAGCCGTGGGTGCATTGTGGCTTTGGTATTTTCCACATAGCGGACTTCAGTCTCCGCTGGATTCCACAGTGTCCGGAATGCTTCTGTCACCTTGGAAAAACGGCTACTGGTTTCCACTCGTATTATTTCTCGTCTTTGTGATATACTACGTGTTCTCAATCCTTGCGGGAGTATTGCGGTCAACTGTCAATATCATTACAACGGCAGTTCTCGTGTGGGTACTGATGATAGTGGGTGCAAACGCATTAGATGAAAGGTTGTGCGACTTGTTCTCACTCAGACTTGTAGCGCAGTTTTACCCTATTTTTATGGTGGGCGTTTTTGCAAGACGGCATGAGTCCCTGTTCTATAAGGCAGTGGAAAACGGCTATGTGCAGACAGTAGCTATTCTGACAGGTGCTGTTGCATTTTATGTATCGGCATATTATTGGGAATTTCCTTACATACCGGAAGACGCCCTTATGCTGATTTCACTTGTCTATTACACTTGCTTATCACTCGTTGCAGTGGCATTGGCAAAGAAATTTGCCGAGGCTTATACAGAATCACGCATTAAGAATGTTATAACTCTCTTAGGACGTAAGAGCCTTGAAATATACTTGCTGCACTACTTCTTCCTGTTCCCGATGACAGGACTACAAGCCACAATGCTCAATCTCGGACTTGGATTTACTCCGTTATTATTCACTTCAGCCGTAACCGCAGCGATTGTTATAGCCTTAGTGCTTGCAGTAAACGAAGTTATTTCATTAAGTCCCATATTATCAGCAGTGCTTACAGGCAACTACTCTCAAAGAAAAAAATAGCTGCCAATGGACACTGCTCGCAAACACATACTCATCAATACTCACTATATGCCGATTGGCGGTGCTGAAAAAGCACTGTTAGGCTTGCTTGATGCCATTGACAAAGACAAATATCAAGTAACGGTGATGATTAACCGTCACACCGGTGAGCTGATGGACAAACTCCTCAAGATGAAGGGCGTGTACGTGTGTGATGAGGACTCTGACTGCAAACTCGTGTTAGGTCCGCTTTCAGAGTCAATTAAGGAACATAAATTCGGTATGGCATACGCTAAGATTAAGTCACGTATCTGCCATGCCGTCTATCGATTCTTCCACCCGCTTAAAGAGCGGAAAGACGACTTTACCGCATTTGATATATTGTGGAGAAATGCTATTAAGTTCGTTCCGGAAATCCCTTTCAGGTACGACATTGCCATCAGCTTCCTTATGCCGCATTATTTCATTGCAAAGAAGATAAAGGCTTACCAAAAGATAGCGTGGATTCACACAGATTATTCCGCTATTGCAGTTAATGCTGAAGATGAACTGCCGGTATGGGCTGAGTACGATATTATTGTAGCCATTTCCGAGGCGGTAAAAGATAGTTTTATCAAAGTTTTTCCCTCGCTTAAAGACAAGGTTGCCGTCATTCCGAACATCACGTCAGAGTCTCTCCTCAGAAGTGAAGCAGAGGCTGACACTGCCAAGGAATACGATAAGTCACACATAAATATTGTATCAATCGGCAGAATATGTTTTGCCAAGAATTTTGAAATAATCCCGTCTGTGGCATCTATTCTCCGTGACAGAGGACTGAAATTTGTGTGGCACATCATAGGACCGGGTGACGACTCCGCTATCAGAAAGGAAATAGAGAGAACAGGCACGGCTGATGTGGTGAAAATCCTCGGACCAAAAAACAATCCTTACCCTTACACCGCAAATGCCGACATTTATGTTCAGCCTTCGCGCTACGAAGGAAAATGTGTGGCGGTTGAGGAGGCTAAAATACTTAACACTCCTGTTGTCCTTACTCCTTATCCCACAGCCGCAACTCAGATAGAGGACGGTGTTACGGGGCTTATAAGTCGTAGTTTTGATGCTGCGGATATAGCAGACGCAATAGAACGCCTCGCTCGAGACTCATCACTCTATTATACTATCAGTAATAACCTCTCGCAGCGTCATTTCGGGAATGAAGATGCAGTAAATCTGCTATACGGCATACTTAAGGTGCAGAAAATACCTGCTATTATCCATTACTGTTGGTTCGGTAAAAAACGCAGACCGAGGTCGGTAAAGAAAAATATCGGCAGCTGGTTCGAACAGAACGGATTTAATTATATCGTCAGACGGTGGGACGAAAAAAACTTTGACGTAAATTTCAGTCCATATACAAAGCAGGCTTACGAGGCGGGTAATTATGCTTTCGTCAGCGATGTGGCACGTCTTAAAGCACTTGTGGAGGAGGGCGGTATCTATTTTGATACGGATGTGGAACAGATTAAGCCGATTAATACGATGCTTTTCCAAGATGCCTTTTTAGGATTCGAAGGCACTAAACATATAGGCACTGCAGTTATGGGCTGTGTGCCGCATCACCCTTTGTTTGAAGAATTTCTGAACTTGTACAAAGAACTGTCGCTCGTGAAAGACGATAAAGGCACTGTTGACACTGACACTAACGTAAAGCGACTGACGGAACTTCTTGAAAGTCACGGACTGAAAAGAAACGGACGTCAGCAGACAGTGGCAGGAGTGAATATTTACCCGAGTGATGTCTTTTCGCCTTACGATTACGTTGACGGAACGCTGCACAAGACAGAGAATACCATTACTATACATTGGTTCAGTCAGTCATGGCTCGGAATTAAAGGTATTCGCCGTCACTGCTCACAGTTGTATCACCGCCTTAGGGGCATAAGACTTGAATAAACTATGCTTGGCGACTATTTTAATATGACAGTATGGGTTACGGGGTTGATAATACTCACGTTTCTCCAGTTTATGAACACAATCACGCAAGACAGCGATCGTCTTGTGTATGAAAAACATTCATCATCGTGGGGTTATTTCTTTACAGTCGTCATAATTCTTTACATAGGACTTCGTCCGCTGGAAAAGTACGGCGACTCCTGGCTGTATTCCACGATGTTTAACCTCGTTCAGACTGGACAATGGTCAACGTTTTACTCCATTAAATCCGAGTGGCTGTGGGATAAAATAGAATACTTCTTCATAGACCATTCAACGTGTCAGATGTGGTATCTGTGTATTGCCACGCTGTATGTAGGTTGTATAGGAATAGCAGTCAAGCGATGGATACCCAAAAATTACACATTGGCGATGATGTTCGCTATTACGGCGATGTCGTTTCATGCATACGGTACGAACGGACTTAGAAACGGACTCAGCACATCAATAGCCTTAATGGCACTGTCATTCCTGTTTACGGAAAAACGTCGCTACGTAATATCTTTTTTATTACTCTACTTCGCAATTTCCATTCACAGTAGTGTGGCGGTGATAATGGCAAGTGCAGTGTTGGCACTATTTTTCCATAATGCCCGCACCAACACTATCATCTGGATAGTGTGCATACTTATAAGCACCGTATTTTCGGACTCTATCGTAGCCCTTTTGACGCAATTACTCGGAGAGGGGCGTATGAGTTTCTACTCGGAACTGGACAATACTTTTTACGTCAACAAAGGTTTCCGTTACGACTTCATTCTTTACAGTTCCATTCCTATCATTTTAGGTTGGATAGTATGCGTCAAGAACGACCTCCGTGACGGTATTTACGAATACATTCTCGCCACTTACACTATCGCAAACAGCGGCTGGGTGCTTATTAACACTATTGCGTACTCGAATCGTTTCGCTTACCTCTCTTGGTTCTTGTACCCGATACTATTGGCATACCCGTTCCTTAAATTCCGATTTGTGGAATATCAATCCCGAATGGCGGGAATCCTGCTATTGTTTCACCTCTCTATTTACTTGGTACTCGGATAATGAAAACGCTTACAGTATTTACACCCGCATATAATCGTAAAGAGACCTTGCGTCGCACTTACAAGAGTCTTTGCATGCAGAATTGCAAGGACTTTGTGTGGCTTATCATTGATGACGGCTCTACTGACGGTACTGAGGAAGCGGTAAAGGAGTGGATGGCTGAAAATATCATTGAAATCCGATACATCTATCAGGAAAATCAAGGTATGCACGGTGCGCACAACACTGCTTACCACAATATTGACACAGAACTAAATACGTGCATTGACTCTGATGACTATATGACCGATGATGCCGTGGAGAAGATTATCACCACTTGGAAAAGATACGGCAGCAACAAGTACGCCGGGCTTATGGGGCTTGATGTACGTCAAGACGGCAGCCTGATAGGTACTCTGTTCAAGGATAATCTCGCACCGTTGTCTCTGACCGACTTTTACAGGACAGGGGGAAAAGGTGATCGAAAACTGGTGTATCGCACGGACGTTATTAACAGTTATCCTGACTATCCCGTGTTCAAAGGTGAAAAATACGTAGGCCTTGACTATAAGTATTCCCTCATTGACAGAGACCTCCCGCTGCTTACCCTTAACGAGCCGCTCGTAGTGGTGGAATATCAGCCGGACGGGTCAAGTAATTCAATGTACAGGCAGTACTGGAATAATCCCCAAGGCTGGTGTTTTTACAGAAAGCACAAGATGAAAATGGCGCAGACTTTCTCCAAGAGATTTCGAGAGGCTATACACTATGTAAGTTCCTCTATAAGAGCGAAAGACGCTGCGTTCGTATTCAAATCACCGTACCCTCTCACTACATTAGCGGCAATCCCTGCCGGAATAATACTCTTTTTATATACGTTTTACAAAGTCACTCGTCGCAGACGAATGAATATTTCATAACAATCTAAGACTATGCGAATATTACACGTGATCACGACATTGTACACCGGTGGAGCTGAAAGACTGATTGTTGACCTTCTTCCAAGGTTCAAGGCTGCAGGAAATGAAGTAGAACTCCTCGTTTTTAACTCCAAGGACACTCCTTTTGCCGAGAAACTCCGCCGTTCAGGTATCACCATTCACTTCCTTAACTGCAAGAAAGTGTACTCGCCCCTTAATCTTTTCCGACTTAAAAAGTTTCTCGGGAATTACGACATCATACACACTCACAATACTGCCTGTCAGTTCTATGTGGCACTTGCTGCAAAACTCTTCGGCTGCAAGGCAAAACTGGTTACTACGGAGCATAACACCACTAATCGCCGTCGTAATATCCCGTTGATGAAATACGTTGACAGACTGATGTACAGATGCTACAACCATATTATATCCGTCTCTGAAGCCACTACCGTCAATCTTCGCAATCATATCGGCAACTCCTTCAATATCACTACGATAAACAATGGTATTAACCTTGACAGATTCGCGAGAACGTGCCGCTTGAAGACAGACTGTATAAGACTTGTAATGGTGGCTGCTTTCCGTCCTCAGAAGGATCAGGACACAGTGGTAAGAGCGATGAGGTTACTTCCGCTGAATGTACGTCTAATCCTCGTAGGAGAGGGGAATCGTCGTCCTATAGTGACAAAACTTGCGCAGGACCTGCACGTTGATGACAGAGTCACATTTACAGGTGTTGCCACTAATATTTCGGAAATTCTGACGTCCTGCGACATCGTAGTCCTTTCTTCTCACTGGGAAGGCTTCGGACTTGCTGCGGTGGAAGGACTTGCGTCAGGCAGACCTATTGTTGCAAGCAATGTTGACGGACTTAAAGACATCGTTGGCAATGCCGGACTTTTCTTCACCCCGGGTGATGAAAAAACGCTTGCCAAGAACGTATTAAAACTTATTTCAGACAATAAACTGTACAACTCATTATCTGAAAAAGCACTTCACAGAGCTGAACTGTACGACATCAATAAAACCGCTAAAAAATACCTCGCTATATATGAATCCTGAAATAAGCGTAATTCTTCCGTGCTATAACGTCTCCCGTTATCTTGAAAAGTGCATCGCATCTATCAGAAATAACGATTTCAACGACTACGAAATCATCTGCATTAATGATTGCTCTACTGATAATACTCTTGACGTCCTGAAGAGATTGGCTGACTCTGAATCACGACTCAGAATTATTGACCTTCACGAAAACGGTGGACTCGCTAACGGTAGAAAAGTGGGTATTAAAGCGGCACGAGGCAAGTATATCGCCTTCATTGACCCTGACGATTGGGTAGATAATGATTATCTTTCCACTCTGTACAAGTACGTAAGGCGAGACCCGTCGCTTGACCTTGTCACTATGCCGTTCTGCTACAAAGAATATCGCTTTTTGCCCTCTATAAAATCCGGACACGTAGCGGATTATGTGCATAATATGTGCCGAAATACTTTGGAGCTTACTCCTCAGAGTCCTATAATGGATACATTCTTCGGGCGCACGATTATTTCTATCAGTGCGTGGTGTAAACTTTACCGGACAGAAGTCCTCCGTGACCTGCCGGACATAAACGTTTTCTATCAGGAAGATTTGCTCCTGAACCTCTATGCATCTCCTCGTATCAAGAAGTTTCTTATCACTGACGAGGTGAAGTACCATTACCGCTCCGGAGGAGGCTCTGCCACTAATCCAAAGTTGATTACGGACCTGCTTGAAGTGATACGTCTAAAGAAGGAATGGGCGGAGGAAAACTTGCCAAACTATAAGGAACACTATCCATGGATATGCTTTGAACTTAAAAACGTGATCTACGGTTGGCTCGCTCGCCTTATTGATAACGGCAAAAGAAAATCCGACATTAAAGAAGTTTACAATGCTACTATTACTCAGGCTCATCTTGATTTCCTTGCTACGACAAAGGACTCTGCGCCTAAATCTTATGCTTCCGAGGACTTTCAGGCATTGCTCTCCAAGGACTTTAACCGTATTTACGCTCGTGCTGTAAGCAGAGTGCCTAAAATGAATAAAATTAAAGATGTAGTCCGCAGACTCTTAAGTTATTGATTATGTATCAGCACTTTATAAAGAGAATTATTGACTTCATAGTGGCTTTGACAGCATTGACCGTGTTATCACCCGTAATACTTCTGCTATGGCTGTGGCTTGTAGTTGAGAACCGTAATTCCGGCGCATTTTTTATCCAGCGTCGTCCCGGACTTCACGGCAAGATATTCAATATATATAAGTTCAAGACTATGAACGACAAGTGCGACAGTTCCGGAAACTTACTTCCCGATGAACAGCGACTCACGTCTGCCGGCAGATTTATCCGCTCAACATCTCTTGATGAGTTACCGCAGCTATGGAACGTGCTTTGCGGACAAATGTCATTAGTAGGTCCACGACCGCTGCTTCCGCAGTACCTTCCGCTTTATTCCGCCGAACAGGCACGCCGACATGATGTACTCCCCGGAATTACAGGTTGGGCGCAAGTAAACGGCAGAAATGCCATTTCCTGGACAGAAAAATTCAAGTTGGACTGCTATTACGTGGATAATATTTCATTCACCCTTGACTTGAAGATTCTTTTTCTTACCATTAAAAAAGTATTTATCCGTGAAGGCATATCCCAAGAAGGACGTGCCACTATGGACTTTTTTGACGGACATAATTAAATCCGAATAATTTTTTTGAAAATATATTTGCATCAAAAGCAACTTTTACTTAAATTTGGCACCAATTTGAAACTGTAGCCTAATTACAGTTGCAGATGTTATGTCTAATATTATACCAAATTCTAACATGGATATGCGTGAACAGCCCCTCGATGTTGAGAGCAAAGATGCTCAAGACGTCACTCTACCGGTAAACAATCCGATTGATGAAAATCAAGAAGTTAAAGAAGAAACTCTTCAACCTCAAAGCAAGGCTGAAGTTTTGAGTCAGTTACAGCAAATTGCCGATGGCGATGCTGAAAATATTGTGCGTGACAAGGTTACTGCACTCAAACAGTTGTTTTACTCATTCCAGAGAAATGAATTTGCTGCACAGCGAGAACAGTTTGTTGAAGCCGGTAATGCTCCGGAGGCTTTCGTCCCGGAAAAAGACTCTCAGGAAGATACTTTGAAGGAAATCCTGAACGTTATCAAGGAGAAAAAAGCCGAGTACCTTAAAGAACAAGATGCTCTTCGGCAGGCTAATTACGATAAGAAAATTGCTATCATTGAAAAAATAGTAGAACTCAGTCAGGATACTGATAATGTTAACCGTCTTTTCCCGCAGTTCAGAGAACTTCAGCAGGAGTTTAAAGTAGTAGGAGATGTAGGTGAACAGCGTAATAATGATATTTGGAAAAAATACAAAGAAGCTGAGGAGAAATTTTATGACCAGCTTAAGGTCAATAAAGACCTCCGTGACTATGACTTCAAGAAAAATCTTGAAGCAAAAGAACTCATCATTGAACAAGCAAAGAAATTAACTGAAGGTACTGATATCGTAGTAGCTGCAAGGCTTCTTCAGGACTTGCACGCAAAGTGGCGTGAGATTGGTCCTGTTGCCAAAGAAATTCGTGAAGAACTTTGGGCTAAATTCAAAGACGTTTCCGCTATTATCAATAAGCGTCATCAGGAATACTTTGAGCAGAGAAGACAGCGTGAACAGGAAAACGAAACCGCCAAGACTTCACTCTGCGAGGCTATTGAGGCTATTGATATTGATGCACTAAAGACTTACGCTCAATGGGAGCAAGCCACTAAGACTATCCTTGACTTGCAACAGAAATGGAAGGCTATCGGCTTTGCTGCCAAGAAAGTAAATAATGCTCTCTTTGACCGTTTCCGTGCCGTATGCGACAAGTTCTTTGAGACTAAAGCTGTTTTCTATAAGTCCGTTAAGGAAAATCTTGAAGAAAATCTTCGCCTCAAGACAGAATTATGCGAAAAGGCTGAAGCACTAAGCGAAAGCAGCGAATGGAAAAAAACTACCGATGCACTCGTAAAACTTCAGCAAGACTGGAAAAAGGTGGGTGCAGTACCTCGTAAACACAGTGATGCTGTGTGGAAACGTTTCCAAGAGGCTTGCGACAAATTCTTTGAACGCAAGAAAAAACAGCTTTCAGGTACTCGTCACGTGGAAGTGGAAAACTTAAAGGCTAAAAAGGCTGTCATCGCCACACTTAATGCTATTGCAGCTGATACTCCGAAAAAGGAAGTGGCAAAGGCTGTAAAAGAAGCATCTGCACAGTGGCAACAGATAGGTCACGTGCCATTCCGCGATAAAGATAAGATTTACGAAGCATATCGCGCAGCAGTTAATCGTCTTTATGAACAGTTTGATCTCTCGGGAGCATCTGCCGAGTTTGGCAAATTCGAAAATTCTATTGCTGAAATGGCAGGCGATAACGATAAATTGTACCGCGAACGTGAACGTATGGTAAGAGCATACGAACAGCGTATGGCAGAACTTTCAACGTGTGAAAATAACCTCGGTTTCTTCACATCAAGTTCCAAGTCCGGCGACTCTATGCTTAAAGAACTTCAGCGCAGAGTAGTACGCCTTAAAGAGTCAATCGCTACTCTTGAAAAGAAAATCAAGATGATAGACGAACATATCAAATAAACGAATTGATTTTCATTTTTTAAATTTAGGATAAAGGGGTGGCGCGAGGTGCGTAGCCCCTTTTTTAATTTTTATAGCATAAGTATATCTATTCCGTCCTTTCTATTGATTGACATTAAGATTACTATTTATCTTTCTATTCAATTCTTTGAGATTATTCAGCAATTCTTCAAATGGAACGGTTTGTCCATAAATCATATAACGTCGCATATTTTCATAATCATCTTTCCATTGTTCAATAACGCAATCAGGTGGAATGATATTTAATTTGCCAGGATATAGTGAATCATAGTCAAATCCACGTAATCCGATAAAAGCTCTGCGATGCTCTACCACTTGCCTATATAGTTCATCATTTTGAATGGCGTTTTCAGCAATAGGTGTTTTGAGAATCTGTCCAATGTCGTATATATGTCGAGACATTCGTTCTACTCGAATTAAATTCTTAGGCTTTGCAAATTCCTCATGTAATAAAAATACCTTTTCAAGAAATGTACGTTCCGGCAATACTGCACGCACTGTAAATTTGCTTTCTGTAAAAGGAGTTTCCGGATATACTTGATCTATCATTGAATTGAGTGAAATTTTACTTACCGGTTCGCTCATAGACCTGCCACTCACTTCCACTTTTACTTTTGGTAGAATATATTGATTGCTATCAGTGTCATATATGGAAAGAGATAATGCAGTATCATAATTGATGTTGATTACTTCAGGATCAGTTGTAGAAACAGGTGTAATATCCACTTTTAGCTTAAATTTTTCTTTTGATATTCCATCGTTGTGCATTTGTTTTGCTAAATCGTGCTGCATTTTCTCGCGGACAAAGGAACAGGCGGCACGACGCAATTTATCACTGATTTGCGTTTTGGATAACTGTCCGCTGAATCCGAGAAATTCTCGATCAATAGCAATGTCAATGTCTTCGGAAAAGCGATTTATCAGATGCCAGCATTTACTCAGCGATGTGCCACCTTTGAAAGACAAGTGATTGGCATAAGGTAAATTGAACATTGCACGAAGCACTGCTGTTACCCACCAATCTTTTTCTATTACTTCAAGTTGTCTTATGTTTAAATCTGTTGAGACACGATTAAGTATATCCAAACGCTCTTCTTTTGATAAATCAATGAATTTCATTTTGTAATATCTTTTTTATCCACGTTGGAGCGAGCACTATGTCGTGATTGAATTCTTGCTCTGAGACGTGATTTTTAATTATATTAGTAATTAGTTCTTTATGTCCTGTCGTTAATTCATTTTCGCCAATTTCACGCATAGCGAGAACTGCTAATTGCATTAACTGAGATTGATACGCAAAACTACTCAGATTGTTGCTATGCCGGAAAGTAATGCTCCTTCCATCTCCAAGTTTTATTTGTCTTGCAGAACCATCAGTTATATATACTATATTAGTGGGAACTTGTGGGGATAGTCCAAGTCTATTAAGTGCATAGGCTCCCGAGGGTATGATGTGGGCATTATCGCGTTGCGCTATTTTTAGAGCAATGGTGTCTAATGCCGGCTGTCGTAATGAGCCATCCCACTTATCATATTGAGGTGTATAATATATTCCTTTTGCGATTCGATATAAGTCTCCATTGCGACATAGACGGCTAAGCCCTGACCTTACAGCATCAGGTGTCCCGAACAATGTAAAATCGTCAGGAATGAATATTGTACCTTCATTAGCTTGTTTTACTGCGTTATACATTAAGTTGTATGAACTATTAGCTCCCATATTTTTGAAATTTTGCCACAAAAATACAACTTTTTTGTGGTAAAAACGAATAATTTTGTTATTTTGTGTCCTGTGATGTAGAAAAGCATATCGTTTCGCTTATACAGTGTTTTCGACAACTTACCGTTTTTTTCAAAGTGCCTGATTTACTTGCGATGATGTATTTTGGTCAGTCATTTTTTTAATGAAAAATATTCGATAATATGTACTTTAAATGAAAGAGCCGTGCTGTATCGTTACAAAAGTTTCGTACTCTCAGATTTTTTGGCTAAATTTGCAATCCGAAATAACATTACTACAATGAATTTATTAGAAAAAGTCAAACTTGAAGCCTTAAACGGAAATCCTTGCAGCATAGAAGATGCGATCAAGATAAGCAAGAGTTTTGACATCAATGATATATGCGATGCCGCAGATGAAATAAGAAAAAAATGGAATGGCGATAATATGGATACTTGTTCTATCGTCAACGCTCGTTCCGGTAAATGTTCTGAAAACTGTAAGTGGTGCGCACAGTCAAGATTTTACGAGACGGGCTGCAAAGAGTACGACATTATTCCTCATGAAGAAGTAATGAAAGCGGTGAAAATGAACTCTGAAAAGGGAGTTCGACGTTTTTCACTCGTTACCAGCGGTAGAAAAGTTGCTCCTGCGGATATTGAGCGTTTCTGCCAAATATTCCGTGACGCCGCCAAGGTGTCTTCAATATCTCTTTGTGCATCTATGGGACTTCTTACGAAAGAAGAACTTCAGAAACTTAAAGATGCAGGAGTAAATCGCTATCACTGTAATCTTGAGACTGCTTCATCTTATTTCCCTTCACTCTGCTCCACTCACTCTCAGGAGGATAAACTCCGCACAATCCGTGCTGCCAGAGAAGTAGGTATGGAAGTATGCTCGGGCGGTATCATCGGTATGGGTGAGACTCTCGAACAGCGACTTATGCTTGCTCAGGAGGCTCGTGAGGCAGGTGCTTGCTCAATTCCTATTAATATTCTTAATCCGATTAAGGGTACTCCGCTCCAAGATGAAGCCCCGTTGTCCGAGGAAGAAATCATCTTGACCGTGGCACTATTCCGTCTTGTCGCTCCCAAGTGTAATCTGAGATTTGCAGGTGGCAGACTTCGTCTCAGCGAAAAGGCTACTCGCCGTATTCTCCGCGGAGGTATGGGCGGCGCACTCGTAGGCGATATGCTTACCACTGTCGGAAATAATATTGACCAAGACCGTGACCTCTTTACCGAACTCGGCTTTAAATGGTAATCCCATAATCATAATATACTCACATAATAAGAAAATACAATAAAACAAATATATCATGGCACTACAATGCGGCATAGTGGGACTTCCAAATGTTGGAAAATCCACTCTATTTAACTGTCTGTCAAACGCTAAAGCACAATCTGCAAACTTCCCGTTCTGTACTATCGAACCTAATGTGGGCGTTATCACAGTACCTGACGAACGACTTAACAAACTCGTGGAAATGTGTCACCCGAGAAGTATTGTGCCCGCTACAGTTGAGATTGTGGATATCGCAGGACTCGTAAAAGGGGCAAGCAAAGGTGAAGGACTTGGCAATAAGTTTCTTGCCAATATCCGTGAAACTGATGCTATTCTTCACGTTCTCCGTTGCTTTGACGATGATAACATTACTCACGTTGACGGCTCCGTTGACCCTGTGAGAGATAAGGAAATTATTGACTATGAACTCCAACTCAAAGACCTTGAAACTATCGAAAGCCGTATTGCCAAGACTCAAAAAGCTGCTCAGACCGGAGGCGATAAAACTGCCAAACTTCAGTACGAAGTGTTAAGACAATTTAAAGAGGCGCTGGATCAAGGCAAGCCGGCTCGTTCCGTTAAGTTCGAGACTGTTGACGAGCAAAAGTACGCTAAGGAGCTATTCTTACTTACCAATAAGCCGGTCCTTTACGTATGTAACGTAGATGACGCATCTGCAGTGTCCGGCAATAAGTACGTTGACGCTGTCCGTGAGGCTGTAAAAGATGAAGATGCTCAAATCCTCATCGTTGCCGCTCAGACGGAAAGTGATATTGCAGAACTTGACACTTGGGAAGAACGTCAGGAATTCCTTGCTGAAATAGGACTTAAAGAGTCAGGTGTCAGTCGTCTTATCCGTGCTGCTTACGCTCTGCTTGACTTGCAGACGTATTTCACTGCCGGTGAAGATGAAGTCCGCGCATGGACTTTCCTCAGAGGCTCTAAAGCACCGCAATGTGCAGGTATTATTCACACGGACTTTGAAAAAGGTTTTATCCGTGCTGAAGTTATCAAGTACGAAGATTACGTCAATCTCGGCGGTGAGGCCGGTGTCCGTGAGGCAGGTAAGCTTGCTGTGGAGGGTAAAGAGTACGTTGTGCAAGACGGTGACATCATGCACTTCAGATTTAATGTGTAAAAATCCGCTATAAATCAATTATTCGGTTAATAACGCTGAATAAAAATGTAATATTGTTAAATAAGGTAGCATAATAGTGGCAAAACACATTTATTCGTTATCTTTGCATAAGATAGGTGGCGTATAGGCATAATTACACCGCCCGTCTTGCAATTTTCATTAAAAAAAATAAGCATGACACTCGAAGACTTCAAAGATATCGCCCCCTACGACAACGAGATGTTTCAGCCAAAACTATCTGAACTTGTTAAAGAAGACGGATTCAGAAAGGTTATTACATCTATTATGCCGGGAGTTGACTATCAGACATTCGTTGCCCGTCTGCTCCGCATAAATAACAAAGAAGACTTTCAACGACTAATAATGCTCCCGTTCCTTGAACAACTGGAACGAAATACTACCTCAGGCATTACTATCAGCGGTACTGAACACTATGCCGGGGACACAGCATTCACTGTCATTACTAATCATAGAGACATCGTTCTTGACGTTTCATTCCTGAATCTCTGCTTTCTTCATGCAGGAGAACCTACTACGGAAGTGGCTATAGGTGATAATCTCCTCATCTATGACTGGATTAACGACCTCGTTAGGCTTAACAAGAGTTTTATCGTGCGTCGCAGCCTTAAGATGAAACAAGCGTATGAAGCCGCAAAACACCTCTCAGCGTATATTCACTTTGCTATCTCTCAGAAGAAGCAGTCCGTGTGGATTGCACAGCGTGAAGGCAGAACCAAGGATTCTAATGATGTCACTCAGGAAAGTCTTATCAAGATGCTCGGACTTGCCGGTGGCAATGGCTTACGTAAGAATATTGAGGACGTAAATCTGCTCCCTACGTCTATTTCCTACGAGTTCGACCCTAACGATTATCTTAAAGCACGTGAATTCCTGCTCCGTCGCCGTGACCCTGACTACAAAAAGACTCAGCGTGATGACCTTTCAAGTATGGAAACAGGTATCACAGGCTATAAAGGGCATATACATTATGCGGTTACCGAGTGTATTACTCCGCAACTTCAAGCACTTCCGCAGAATATTTCCGCTGCGGAATTCCTTCAGGCTGCGTGCGAAATTATCAACAAGGCTATCCACTTAGGCTACCAAATATACCCGATAAACTATATCTCTTACGATGTTCTTGAAGGTTCTGACAGATTTGCCGACAAATATACGCAAGCGGATAAGAATTCTATTATGAGGTATATTGAAAATCAAATCTCCAAAATTGACGTGCCGGAAATCACTCCTGAGGAATACGATTACGTTAAGACTCTTATCCTCAATATGTACGCCAACCCGCTGAGAAACCAACTTAAAGCCCAAGAAGCATAACTGTATAACTCATAAATATAAGTTGCTACTCTGCTATGAGACTCTCCCTTACACTCGTGGCTATCCTGGCTGTAATAAGTATAGCCACTGATTATTATATCTTTAAGACTATCAAAAGCAGGATTGTGACTCACCGTAAGGCTGCTTTGCGTACTCACACCGTCTTTGCCGCTATCTCGCTCGTCACTATCCTTACCGTGCTGATTATCCCGCATCGCACTGCAAGTGACCCGCTGCTCGTGGCTAAAATGTGGGCGTTGTACACCTTTTTCACTATCTACATTCCTAAGATTACGTTCATTATCATTGACCTTATTGCGCGTATTCCTCAACTCTTCCATCGCGGTAAATTACGCTTTGTCAGCATAGCGGGAATGATGATATCGGTGGTAATGTTCATGTTAATGTGGTGGGGGGCTACTATTAATCGCTTCAATATTGACATCACGGAGAAGACCGTGGAAATACAGGACCTCCCTGAAGCCTTTGACGGCTTTAAGATAGTTCAGATTTCGGACTTGCACCTCGGTACTTACAACAATGACACTACTTACATTTCGCAAGTGGTAAAAGCCGTTAATGAAGCCAATCCGTCACTCGTGGTTTTTACCGGGGACTTTGTGAACCGTAAAGCATCGGAGTTGAAACCTTTTGTACACACTCTCTCACGGATCAAAGCCGATAACGGCTGCATTTCTATTCTCGGCAATCACGACTATGGTGACTATGTGACTTGGAAAACTCCTCAGGATAAGGCTGCTAACAGACAAATGCTGCTTGATATGCAGAAAGAAATGGGTTGGCGTATTTTACTTGACCAAACGGAATATATTCACCGCGGCAATGACTCTATAGCCATTATCGGTGTTGAAAATATCGGTGACCCTCCATTTCCTACTTACGGCTCTCTTGAAAAGGCTTATCCTGATATAAATGACTCGGTTGTAAAGGTTCTTCTCTCGCATAATCCGGCACACTGGGTTAATGATATTTGTGATAAAAACACTAATATCGCACTTACCCTCGCCGGTCATACTCACGCTATGCAAATGGAGCTGTTCGGCGTCAGTCCGAGTGCGTTGAAGTACAAGACATGGGGTGGAATGTACACCGACGGAAAAGGTCAATGCTTATATGTCAATATCGGTATAGGCACTGTGCTTATCCCTACCAGAATAGGCGCAACACCGGAAATCACCGTGTTCACTCTTCGTAAAAAATAACGTCATTTATTCCCTTCATATACTTCTATGTCTATAGTAAAACTGCACAAGCTAAAACAGAAATACGTGCTTTATAAACTGCTGCATAAATATAGACAGCAAGACAGTATAGCAAGGTTTCTGTCATTCCGTAGCGATAGCCGTAACATCATCGGGAATGATTGTCCTATATGGTGCTGCTGGTGGCAAGGTGAAGAGAATATGCCTGAACCGGTGAAAACGTGCTATAATTCCATTAAGAAATATGCAGGAAGACACCCTGTGATTCTTATTACTGATGATAATGTGTCAGAATACTTATCAATTCCGCAGAACTTGCAAGAAAAACGAGCGGCATGTCAAATTTCTTTAACGCATTACTCAGACATCGCCCGAATGTATCTTTTGAAACAGTACGGAGGAATATGGTTAGACACTACTATACTTTTAACTCAAAGCATTGATTCAATCGTAGATACGAGCAAAGGCTTTTGGACACTGCGACACGTTTCCACGAACCATAACGTATCTGCCGGACTATGGACGAGTTTTTTTATAGCAAGCGGTAAGGGCAATGTCATTCCCGAATACATTTACTATTCTCTGATAAACTGGTGGGGCAGAAATGACAAGGTCCTGAATTATCTTTTGCTTGACTATATATTCAAGGCAGGATACAATGCCGTGCCACAAATAAAAGCAATTATTGATGATTTACCCGTGCAGCGTATCAGCACTATGGTGAAGCACCTTAAAGAGCCTTACAGCGAGGCATTGTGGGCAGAGCTCACTTCGCATAGCGGACTGCATAAACTGACGTGGAAAAAACAGTTCCCGCTCACTGATAAATACGGTTCGAAAACACTATATAATTTCATTCTTAATAATTACCGGTAAATTACAATACAATGGATATTATCCTCACTATCAGCAAGATTACAAATATTCCTTACAGACATATAGAGGCAGTAACGGATATGCTTCAAAATGGTGATACTATACCTTTTATCAGCCGTTACCGAAAAGAAGCCACAGGTAGCCTTGATGAAGTAGCTATCTTTAACATCAGTAAGATGTACGACAATTTTACTGCACTTGAAAAGCGCAAAAAGACAATCATCGACACTATCACCGAGCAAGGTAATATGACCGATGAACTTATGCAGAAAATCAGTGACACTATTGACTCCGCTACTCTTGAGGATATTTATCTTCCTTTCCGACCAAAAAGGCGTACTCGTGCGCAGATTGCAAGGGAAAAAGGTCTTGAACCGTTTGCTAAAATCATTATGGCGCAGAATAGCCGTAATCTTCTCTCTATTGCGCAGAAATATGCCGTCAAGGATGTGGAAACGGCAGAGGAGGCACTTGCAGGTGCTAAGGATATTATAGCGGAATGGGTAAGTGAAAGCCGTATTGCTCGTGAAAATGTCCGTCATCAGTTTGCTCGCGAGGCTACAATCACGGCTTCCGTAGTGAAAGGTGAGGAAGAGAATGCACAGAAGTATCAAAACTATTTTGACTATTCCGAGCCTCTTAATCGTTGTGCTTCTCACCGTTATCTTGCTATCCGCCGTGCCGAGGCTGAAGGCTTGCTGAAAGTGTCGGTTAAGATTAATGATGATAAGGCTATTGAACGTCTTTGCACCATCTTTGTCAAACCACAGTCACAGCCGGATTTCAAGCAGGCTATCTCAGAGGCTGTTGCGGATTCTTACAAGCGTCTTATCCGACCGGCTATCGAGACCGAGACGGCTAATGCTGCAAAGTCAAAGGCTGAGCAGACGGCTATAAATACTTTTGCGCAAAACGTTGAGCAACTCCTTATGTCCCCGCCACTTAAAGACGGTAAAAGAATACTTGCCATCGACCCCGGCTTCCGCACAGGCTGCAAGGTCGTCTGTCTTGATGCTCAGGGTAATCTTCTTCATAACGATGTTATTTATCCTACTGCGCCGCAGAATGATATCAAAGGCTCTGCCCGCAAACTCTCAAATCTTATTGAAGCATACAAGATTGATGCTATCGCACTCGGAAATGGCACTGCAAGTCGTGAGACGGAGCAGTTTATACAGAATTACGTATTTTTCCCTCGTAAAGTTGACGTATATATCGTCAGTGAAGACGGTGCATCGGTGTATTCGGCTTCAAAGATTGCTCGCGATGAATTTCCTGACAAGGACGTTACAGTCCGTGGTGCAGTATCTATAGGCAGAAGGCTTATTGATCCGCTTGCAGAGCTTGTAAAGATTGACCCTAAGTCAATAGGAGTGGGGCAGTATCAGCACGATGTTGACCAAAATAATCTAAAAACGGCTCTTGACAACACTGTCATGAACTGCGTGAATAAAGTCGGTGTCAACCTCAACACGGCTTCGTCACAGCTGCTTTCTTACGTGTCCGGTATCGGTCCTTCTCTTGCTGAGAATATAGTGAAATACAGGGCGCAAAACGGGGATTTTACTTCAAGGGAACAACTCAAATACGTGCCTCGTCTCGGTGAAAAAGCCTTTGAACAGTGTGCCGGCTTCCTTAGAATTCCTAATGGCGTAAATCCTCTTGATAATACTGCCGTTCACCCGGAAAGGTATCATATAGTGAATAAAATAGCGGCGGATTCAGGTATTGAACTTCAAGGATTGATAAGAAACAGTGAGGCTATCGGCAAGATTGACTTGGCTAAATATGTCACTGATGACTGTGGACTTCCCACGCTCAACGATATTGTGGAGGAACTCGAAAAGCCGGGGCGTGACCCGAGAACGAAAATTGCTATCGTGGAGTTTGACAAGACTATAACAAGTATTGAGGACTTGAAACCGGGTATGATTCTTAACGGACTTGTCAATAATATTACGGACTTCGGTGCTTTCGTTGACTTGGGTATTAAGCAAAGCGGACTTTTGCATATATCACAAATCTCTGACAAGAGAATTTCTTCACCGCGAGATGTGCTGAAACTGCATCAGGCGGTAAAAGTGAAAGTTATTGATGTTGACTTTGATAGAAAACGTATCAGTCTGACAATGAAAGGATTGTAAGAGATGATGAAGATAGTTATAGGGCTTGCAAGCAACACTGAAGATGCTCCAGAGCAGATGCGTAAAGCAATGGAATGGATTAAGGAAACTTTTAATTCCTGCAAGTTTTCCGAAGTTTATATCACCGATGCGGAAAGAGGTGCAACAGGTAAGTACCACAATGCCGTAGCACTTGCTTACACTTTATTGTCCTGCGAGGAAACTGTTCGACTCTTTAAGGAATACGAAAAAAATGCAGGCAGAACGATTGATATGAAACCGCTGCACATTGTGCCGATTGACCTTGACCTGGTAATCTGTGACCGCACGGTACTCCGTCCTGCCGATATGGCGTCAGAATACTTTATGAAGGGGTACAGGCAATTAGCGAAGTTCTAAAATCTTATTTTTCAGAGTGGCTCTTTGTTCCGTAGAAGTGCCGTACTCAAATGCAGCGATTTTGCCGGATTTATCTATCACTATAGTGAGAGGATAACCGTTTTTACCGATAAACTTAGTGAATTGTGTGTCGTTTACGAGTGGAATCCAGTTATAATTTACAGCGTTGAAAACTTGCTGTGCAACTTCTGCAGATTCGTATGTTGAGGAGAAGAACATCACGTCAGGCATTTCGTCTTTCCAACTTGAAAGTTCCGGCATCTCACTTCTGCAAGGACCGCAGCCGGAAAACCAAAGATTAAGTACCATAACTTTGTCTTTTACGTCAGCATTAGTCCACGTTTTTCCACTAATATCAGTTGCTGAAAATTCCGGGAATGTGTATCCAACCTTTACGAGTGCCTCAGAGGCTTCAATAGTAAAACTCAGATGGTCCGGTTTGTCTTTTTCTTCATTATATCTGCGTAAAAGTTCTTCTCCTTCCGGAACATCTTTCACCGGGATAGCATATTGTAATGCGTCTTCGGTAAGCTCAATGGACGGAGAATACAATCCTGTAGCCTTTGTGTTATTATCAGTCTTTACAAAAAACATACTCACTGTCTGAGCGACGGAACTGTTCTTGGCGGCAGCAGGAAGTTCCTTAAAGAAGTGTCCGTTAAAGATGATTATTCTGTCTGACTGTTTTGCGGAACATGTAATGCCTAAAGGATTACGAACATGATAAGTAGTGTACGGAAGTGTTCCATTGCTAATGTTATTATTACTTACAAAGTAGCTTGAAAAATGTGAGAGGTGTTGTTAATAATAGTATAAATGTTGTTGTTATTTGTTAAGGTGTTCCGATGAAGATGATGTCTTTGATAGCTATTACGGACCTTACCTCTACGAGGTGCGAAGCAAGAGGAATACTTGCCTATCACCGCATGGCGCACTTCG
>SAMEA104315426__coassemble_398_pt1 | contig 28550 bp, 20 predicted proteins | sample SAMEA104315426__metabat2_low_PE_027 | metagenome-assembled genome bin SAMEA104315426 (sample SAMEA104315426) | gut metagenome | biome: Monkey gut; feature: monkey-associated habitat; material: faeces | place: China | collected 2013 | reverse complement strand
CATAAGGCAGTTAACCGATATTTTTTGAGCGCATTAACTGAAACTCCCTATATAGTAATCAAACAAATAACTCCAATAGCGACTATTATCATAATTATCAAAGGCAATAAATATGATTTTTTCTTTTCATGAACGGGTGTAGATGGAATTACGGAGGAAATTTGTTCAATATGTTCTATAATATACCCATACTTGACTTTTTCCATACCCTTATGAACTTCTGCTTGAATACCGTATTTTTTGGCTTCAGAAATAAGATTATTGAGAGATTTACTCGTCCAAATTTGGCTGACAGCAACTTTACTACCATTTGAAAGTTTTAATGCGGGTCTATCTTCTTTCATGAAGTAAAGAGATATACTATCATCGTTAAATTTGCTTGCTTCACTTACAGGCAAAAAGATTTCAGCGACACCATTATCGGGTGCAATGTCATTAGGAAATGCACGGCGTAAGTCTGCCAATGTGCTGTCAGGATTTAGTTCCAAATAGGCATTCATAATACCCAATGCCGTACTATTCTGAACTTTACCTGTTACTTTTACTTTGTAATCCATTTTATTTATTAAAAAAATTGACCGCTATTATCTAAAAAATAATAACGGTCAATATCTATTTATCCTAATTATTTTCAACTATTTTTAGTTTGCCTTTCTTAGCCATTTCAACGACCTTTTCAAAGAAATTAGCATAGAAAATGAAACGTTTTTCATTATGATATTCTTGAGCATCCATTATGTGGTTTAACTCATAGATATCATTGATGGTGATTTTACCATCTGCTAATATTACGTCTTCCACTACGTTAGGTACTACGTCCATAGAATACGATACTTGGTTCACAATCTCATCAAGCCTTTCATAATCACAGAGTTGATCTGAATCAACCTCAAACATATCTATTTTTTTCTGCAATTCATCTTTGAAATCTTGCAGCTTAGAATTAAATCCGGCATCTTTTATGACCTTTTTATATAGTTTATCTTTATCCTTGTCAGATAGTTCCAAACCGCCTTGATTTATGAAGCGTGCCAATATTTCAGAGAGATAAACCAAGCGTTCGTCGACTTCATCTGATTCAAATTCTCCGTCTTCATCTTCGAACTCTCCGTCTTCGTCTTCATCAAAGTCAGAATTGTATTCCATATCTGAACACATTCTGTCCCCTAAATTTTTTGGAGCGCCTTTTAAACTAGTTAAAGAAGAACAGTTGCTGCAATTAAAATAGCCTCCTACTTTTTCCGGTGCACCCTCCAAACTCATTAAAGAAGAACAGTCGCTGCAATCAAAAACATCTTCTACTTTTTCAGGAGCACCTTTTAAACTAGTTAAAGAAGAGCAATTATTGCAAGAAAAGCGGCCTGCTACTTCTTTCGGTGAACCCTTCAAACTAGTTAAAGAAGAGCAATTATTGCAATAAAAATCACCTCCTACTTTTTCCGGTGCACCCTCCAAACTCGTTAAAGAAGAGCAGCTACCGCAATTAAAATAGCCTTCTACTTTTTCCGGTGCACCCTCCAAACTCGTTAAAGAAGAGCAGCTACCGCAATAAAAGTAACTTACTTCTTTCGGCGCACTCTCCAAACTCGTTAAAGACACACATTGGTCGCAAGAAAAGCCTTTACCTACCTCTCTTGGTGCGCCCTTCAAATTTGTTAAAGAAGAGCATCTGGAGCAAGAAAAATCGCCTCCTACTTTTTCCGGTGCACCCTTCAAATTTGTTAAAGAAGAGCACCTGGAGCAAGAAAAATCGCCTCCTACTTTTTTAGGCGCACCTTCCAAACTCGTTAAAGAAGAGCAGCCGAAGCAAGAAAAATCGCCTCCTACTTTTTCAGGAGCACCCTCCAAACTTAATAAAGAAGAGCAATCTTCGCAAGAGAAATTACCACCTACTTTCCCAAACTTCACTTTTTCGAACGGGAATAATTTTTCCAAATTTTTCGGTACGTTAACGTCCGATTCTGTATTGATGATGATCCAACCATCTTTTACCTCTAATTCATAATCATTTAGCTGATATTCCTCTTCAAGGTATTTTTTTATTTTTTCTTCAGATTCTTTCATTATCGAATTTAATTTTAATTACAGACTTGTATTTTCAGTTTTAATTATTATTCTAAGACACTTGTAGTGTCAAAATAATTAATCTTGGATCCATACCTGATAATCTCGTTTCTTGGCAGTAGCTACTACTATCTTTAGCATTTCAAATATTGGAGCCACAACTGCGTCATCATTGTATTTATCTATTTTCTCCCATATTTTACCTATACCACGCAATCCGTAATCCTCTATTGTATTTTTTGATAAAAGGAAATTAACAGCAGCATGCAAGAATGTATCTTGTTCTTCCGATGGTATTTTGCTTAAATTATCTTCATCATAAGCAAGTGCCATCAAATTCGGACAACCATTACAATCTTCTTTATCCCAATTTACGCCATAACCTTCATCTAAGATAGGGTTTTCGTAATCGGCATCGTCTTCACCGGATCCATCACCTTCTTCTATCATAGAAAATGGGTCAATCAAACTATGAACGTGCTTTAAGAAGCAATCTTGGTTTATACCCAACTCTTTTGCTACTGTTGCAAAGGCTTCTTCGTTTTGCTTGCGAGAATCTGACCAAACACCACCTTGAAAAAACAAGAAGGCAAATATTGGTGCATAGATTTTAGCCTTTTTTTCGTCTGATTCAGAAGAACAAACTAGAGAATCCTTTACTTCTGATGCGCCGGCACTTCCTTCAAGGATATCAATTCTAAAACCTACATCAGGCTTCTGTCCTTTGCATACTTCAGCATCAATGCCAAACGCTTTTGCTTTCTCTACAAGTCGGGCAAGTGAAGAAGATGTCCATACTTGACAAACTGCCACTTGACTTCCATCGGAGAGCGTCAACGGTGGTCTTTGCACCGTGGCGAAATAGCCTGTAAATGATTCACTTTCGTCATTTAAGTTCTTTGCCTGTTTAATAGGTTGAAATATCTGTTTAACACCATTATCAGGTGCTATTTCATTAGGAAAAGCACGGCGCAAATCCTCCAATGTACTATCAGGGAATAGTCGTATATAGGTATGCATTATGCCTAATGCTGTGCTATTCTGACTAGTTCCGGTCACTTTAAGCTTAGAATCCTTTACTTCTGACACACCGGCACTTCCTTCAAGGGTATCAATTCTAAAACCTACATCAGGCTTCTGTCCTTTGCATACTTCTGCATCAATGCCAAACGCTTTTGCTTTCTCTACAAGTCGGGCAAGTGAAGAAGATGTCCATACTTGACAAACTGCCACTTGACTTCCATCGGAGAGCGTCAACGGTGGTCTTTGCACCGTGGCGAAATAGCCTGTAAATGATTCACTTTCGTCATTTAAGTTCTTTGCCTGTTTAATAGGTTGAAATATCTGTTTAACACCATTATCAGGTGCTATTTCATTAGGAAAAGCACGGCGCAAATCCTCCAATGTACTATCAGGGAATAGTCTCACATAGGCATGCATTATGCCTAATGCTGTGCTATTCTGACTAGTTCCGGTCACTTTAAGTTTAAAATCCATGTTAGTTAATTTTTTATGTTAGAAAAACTTATTTTCAATTTCACGTATATATAACAAGTTTATCAAAATATTTAATTAGTATTTTGAATTTTGAAAATCTTTGTCTGAGCGGATCAGTACATAGCCGTAAGTTGATCCACAACTATCTTTGTCTTTAATCACAGCGTGAATACCCAATTTACTTGCCATTCCGATTAACATATCAATTTTAACACTTTGTGTATATAAAGCATATTCTTTTTCGTCAGATAGTGTAATAATCTGAAACTTATCAGAATTAGTCAAATAAAATAGTTTATCAAAACCTTTCAATGATTCCGCCTTTTGTATGGGTAAAAGTATTTCATGTCCCGAAGCTATCTCAATCGGAAAAACTTTACATAAATCCTCAAATGTACATTCCGAATAAAGTGACAAATACGCTTTTATTATTCCTAAAAGCAATGTGTATTCTGAATCGCATATAACTTTTATTTTGCAATTAACAGGTCTTTCTTGCTTTATCGGCAATAACATGTATCTGTACCAATCAGGGCTTGTATATTGATCGCCATCTAATATTTTGGTATCTTTCCAATGACATTTGTAATATCCGTCAATGGTAAAATCCGGTTGTTCTGCAACAGAACATTCCCCGGTTCCTAATTTACCTGGTTCTACAGTTGCGCCCTCGCAAATTGAGAGCGGGTATCGTGACTCCTCCGGAGACCATAATTTTTCTTCATTTGTAAGAAGTATAACGAAACCACCCACAACTCTCGGAATATTAGCCAAAGCCTCAATTTTATGTACATCTTTCCAAAAATCATACTTCACAATGTTTATTGGAATGTCATTTACTATGTTATTTACTTTCCTATCAAAAACTGAGGGACAGCTATATGCCGATGCTACTATATAGTTCAAATTAATTACAGCATATTCAAAACCCTTTCCTACTACAATATCCGAACATACTTTTCCTTCCCACGGATATGATAACGGTCTTGCACTTTCATCAATATATTTTTCAGAAACCTCAAAATAAAATTTTGCAAGTAAATTTAAAGGCACTTCATAATCCACAAATACCCTGTCGTAATACTGTTTCAAGTATGATGTAAGAAGGAATTGAAGTTCTCTCTTATTTCGTGGCACTTCAGTCAATGACTGAAGAAATTTTTCACAATGATTTTTCAGTTCTTTTATCATGGCAATACTATTATTAGCGTTTATTTATTATTTCGTCCTTTTGAGGCTTTTACTTCAGTTATCATATATCTGAACAAATCAGGACTCTTCTTTTCAAGACTATTTCCTTGAGCATCTTTTACTGTGATTTTTGTATCTTCCCATTGACATAAATAAGATCCGTCAATTTGAAAATTGGGGTGATCCTTCAAAACCTTTTTACTAATATCATTTCCATTATGTTTTCCCCATTTTAAATCACCGGGACCTACAACTTTTTTATCTTCTGTTGAAAATGCAGAATACGCCGGGGGTGCCTGGGTTTGTCTTGGTTTTTCCCAATACAATTTATTATTAGTAAGAATTATTGCCACTCCACCCACAACTTTATCAATGTGAGTTAAAGCCTCAATTCTGCGCACATCTTTCCAATAGTTATACATTGTAATATTTGACGCTTCTTGATTCTTAATAATCTTTATATTCGCCGGGACAGGTTGGTAAAACACTCCAGGCTGAACGGATATCGCTCTTGTCGCATATTTTAGCTCAACTGCTACAAACTGACCGCCTTTTTCTACCACTATATCAACATAGATATCGTTTTTCCATGGAAATTCATTTTGTTTTCCTACATTAGGATAAAATTTCTTAAGAATCTGATATGGCACAGGATATTCAACGTGTACATAGTGTCCCTTTTCTTTTAAGTACATTGCGAGTCGCACTTGCATTTCGCGCTCGTTACGCATTACTTCTGTTAAAGAAGAAATCCAATCTATGCAATGTCGCTTTAATTCATCTATCATGGTCATATTCAGTGTTTTACGTTGTATTCTAAGTAATATCTCTTGGTAAGAGATGTTACTTGTAGCGCTATGCGCTGAATATCAGCGATTTATACAGACTGTTTGTTAGATTTGCTCAACAATGCTCAACAATTTGCTCAACAAATCAATAAGCTTAATATAGATAATTTAACTTAATAAATACCATTTTAGTCCCTTTTAGTCCACTTTCGCAAATTTTTTGTGAAATATCTTTTAAAAATCAAATATAATTTATACATTTGCAATATCTGAAACATCTCTTACCAAGAGATGTTACTTGTAACTCCACTTTAATACTTTTTAATTCCCTGTTCCATCAATTCAAATGCCGAGTCGGCATCTGAACCAAATGTATATATACAAAAAAAGGTTGCAACCACTAATGGCGCAACCTTTTCTGATATTGAATTCTAAAATTATTTCTTTTTCTCTTTTTCCCAACTGTCTTTCAGGCTGATAGAACGGTTGAAAATAAGTTTTTCAGGCGTACTGTCGTAGTCCGGAGTGAAATATCCGATACGTTGGAACTGGAAGTGTTTGCCCTTTTCTGCATTTTGTGCGATAAACGGCTCTACTTTAATTCCTTTTACCACTTTAAGTGAGTCAGGATTAAGCATTTCGTGGAAATCACGTTCATCGGCAGCAGGGTTTTCTACGTTAAAGAGACGATCGTAAAGACGAGCCTCTGCATCTACTGCGTGCTGCACAGACACCCAGTGAAGTGTACCCTTCACTTTCTTAGCAGAACCGGGGAGTCCGCTTCTTGTCTCAGGGTCGTAAGTACAGTAAATCTCTTCAACATTGCCGGCTGCATCTTTCTTCACACCGGTGCATTTTACGATGTAAGCACCTTTGAGGCGCACTTCGGCATCCGGAGCAAGACGGAAATACTTTTTAGGCGGATTTTCCATAAAGTCTTCTCTCTCAATGTATATCTCGCGAGAGAACGGCATTTGGTGCATTCCTTCTTCAGGATTTTCAGGATTGTTTTCCATTTCCACCATTTCCACTTTATTTTCAGGGTAATTTGTGATAATTACTTTGACAGGGTTCATCACAGCCATTACTCTGGTGGAAATAGCATTCAAGTCCTCACGAACTGCATGCTCAAGGAGGCTAACACTGTTAAGTGCTTCGAACTTGGTGTAACCGATCATATTGATAAAATTACGGATAGACTTAGCAGTAAAGCCACGACGACGCATACCTGAGATAGTCGGCATACGAGGGTCGTCCCAACCGGCAACGAGACCTTCTTTCACGAGTTGTAAGAGTTTGCGCTTACTCATCACTGTGTATGTGAGGTTTAAGCGGTTAAATTCAAGTTGTCGAGGACGGTAAGTGTCATCAGCAAGCTCATTCACGAAATAGTCGTAAAGCGGACGGTGAGGGACGAATTCAAGTGTACAGATAGAGTGAGTGACGCCTTCGAAGTAGTCGCTTTGTCCGTGTGCAAAGTCGTACATCGGATACACCTTCCACTTAGTACCTGTTCTGTGGTGCGGGTGCTTGATGATACGGTACATAATAGGGTCACGGAAGTGCATATTGGAAGATGCCATATCAATCTTGGCACGAAGCACGCGTGAGCCTTCTTCGAACTCGCCTTCGTTCATTCTGAGGAACAGGTCAAGGTTTTCTTCAGGAGTACGGTTACGGAACGGACTTTCAGTACCCGGAGTTGTAGGAGTACCTTTTTGCTGAGCAATTTGCTCCGAAGTCTGGTCATCTACGTATGCCTTACCCTCTTTGATGAGTCTTACAGCCAAGTCAAAGAGTTTCGGGAAATAGTCTGAAGCATAGTATTCTCTGTCGCCCCAGTCAAAACCGAGCCAATGAATATCTTCGCGAATAGAATCCACGTATTCCACATCTTCCTTAACAGGGTTTGTGTCGTCAAAACGTAAGTTACATGTACCGCCGAACTTTTCAGCAACACCAAAGTCCATGCAGATAGCCTTTGCATGTCCTATATGTAAATAGCCATTAGGCTCAGGCGGGAAACGGGTACTCAATCTACCGCCGTTCTTACCTGCTTTAAGGTCTTCATAAACGCTTTCTTCAATAAAGTTAAGACCTTTTTTTTCTTCGCCTTCTGTTTCTACTTTTTCTGCCATTTGAATAAATGTATTTTAGTATATTATTCTGCAAATATAGTTAATATTCGGAAATTATTTTGAATAGAATCAAATTTTATTCGTTATTATCGGATTTTTTTCTCTTCTCGTTAAGCACCTCGCTCACTTTCGCCGCCTGCTCATAGTCTTCAATTTCTATCAGGTGTGCGAGTGTTCGCTCCAGTTCTTCAATGGTATAATTTTCTATTTTGGGTTCCTGAAATGGAAATTCCTCTTCATCAATACTGCTTTCAACACTCTCCTCGGGCTTTTCGGAATTAATTATTTCCATAATAAATCCGGTCTGCTCGATAATCTCTTTCGTAGTATATATCGGAGTCTTTGTACGCAGCGCAATAGCTATTGCATCAGATGTGCGCGAATCAAGCACTACTTCACGTTCTCCGTCAGTAAGCGTCAACTCTGATGAGAAAATTCCGTCTTCAAATTTATATATAAACACTTCTTGAAGTTTCACTCCAAATGCACGTGCGAAACTTACGAATAAATCGTGAGTTAACGGCCTTGGCGGTATAATGCCTTCAAGTTTGATAGCAATAGATTGAGCAGCATCAGGTCCTATCACCACAGGGATACGCCTCGGACCGCCAACCTCTTCAAGAATCAGGGCATACGCTCCGGATTGTATCTGACTGTAAGAGATACCCATCACCTTCAATCTCACTCTGTCGCTATTCATGACGTCTTAATTTATCCACGTTTTGCCCTGTAATCACACCACTGCCGTAGCATAAGTGAGAATTTTCATCATATATCACGGCAAACTGTCCCGGTGCGATTCCTTGAATAGGTTTTTCGGATTCTATAATATACTCTCTATCACCGAGATGAGTCAGAGTAGCCTTGAAAAATTCCGGTGTGTGCCTGTTCTTAAATGTAATCTTGACATTATCGCACTTTTCAGCCCATGGATTAAGAGTGATAAAGTGCATTTCGTCAAGGTGGATAAGGTGACCGTACTGCTTTTCAGTGTCATAACCGTTTGAAACGTATATCACATTATCGCGTACATTTTTCTTAACCACGTACCATGGTCCGCCACTAAGTCCAAGACCTTTACGCTGACCTATCGTGTGAAACCAAAAACCATTATGTTCACCGATTTTTTTACCGGTTTCAATTTCAATAATCGGACCTTTCTTAGTACCTAAATGACGTTTTATAAAGTCGTTATAGTTTATCTTACCGAGGAAGCAAATTCCCTGACTATCCTTTCGGTAAGCATTCGGCATACGAGTTTCAGCAGCTATTTCTCTCACCTTTGACTTTGGTAAATCCCCTATCGGGAACATAAGGTGAGATAACTGGTCGTAATCAATCTGAGCAAGAAAGTCCGTCTGATCTTTCACTTTATCCACGCCGGTTGACAAAAATACTTTATCACCAATCACCGTTGTAGTAGCATAATGTCCTGTGGCAGTCTTATCAAATTCGTGTCCCCAACGTTTTTCGAAGAATCCGAATTTAATCATTCTGTTACACATCATATCCGGGTTCGGAGTCAAACCTTGGCGTACGGTTTTCAGAGCGTATTCCATTACATTGTCCCAATACTCTTGATGCAAAGATACAACATCAAAAGGCAAGCCGTAGCGTGCCGCTATTAATTGGCACATTTCAATATCTTCCTCCGCAGAGCAATCCCCCTCATCAGTATCAAGTCCGATTCGGATATAGAACAAGTGGACATCATGCCCCTGCTCTACCAATCTATGCACTGCAACCGCACTGTCAACTCCACCGGAAATTAATGCTGCAACTTTCATATTAATTATTGTTTTGAGACATATTTAGCACTCGGAAAATTTCCAATAACCTGCTTGAATCTATAGTCTTTGACATTATCTTCTGCTCGGCATTCAGATAATAGGTTGCCGGCAGACTTTCCAAGTCAAACACATTTTCAGCATCTTCCGATGCTCCTACAACCCAAGATGCAGGAAAATCCTTTACTGCAAGTTTCCACTCATCGGTTGGCTCAGACGGCGTAATAATGATTAGCGCCACTTGATTTTTTTCTAATAAGGTCTTTAAGTTAAAGTCAGCGGAAAGCCTTACGAAAAGCATTCTGCAATCATCGCAGTCAGGGTCAGCAAACATCAGGATAGTTCTTACACCTTTATATTTTCCTAAAGAAGACTTTGTATCGTCTGCCATAGTAAACTCAAAGTCCGGAACAATCATTCCAACTTGCGTATGCGCCAAAATTCTCTCTTGATGTACAAAACGAGCCTTCTCCGCTGATGATATTTTCTTAGATTGTGCCACTGCTTTCACAAATGGATAATACAATTCCTCGCTGTATGTGGAAGTAGAGTCACTATAAAGACATTCCTCTGCTATTTGACTGAGTGTCAACAGGTTTTTAGGCTGTTTTTCAACTGCTTTAATCAAATTATCTATTGAAGCAAAGACGGTGTCTTTACCTGCATAAATGGTAAAAGAAACGTAATCCTTAAAAGCATTCTTGAATTTCGCCTTTGATGAAAATGCTGATTTCATATCACATCTATCCCAAAAATGCTCTACTATATAGTTACATCTGGGATAAAAACCCTCAATACTTTCAGGTGGCGTAGGATACTGGAAAAACGGTTCCTGAGCCATCGCTGCAAGACTGAACAAGGAAATTAAGAAAAATATGATTCGTTTCATTTACCTGTTTACTTGATAATTACCTTATAATTATGATTTATTTGCTCTCTTACGCTCTATTTCGTCAAGTATAATCTTGCGCAGACGTAAGTGATGCGGCGTAACTTCTACGTACTCGTCTTCCTTGATATATTCAAGTGCTTCTTCAAGACTGAATACAACCGGAGGAATAATTCTGGCTTTATCATCAGCACCGGAAGCACGCATATTTGTCAATTTCTTTGATTTTGTAACGTTTACCACAATATCATTTTCCTTGGCATTCTCGCCTACCACCTGTCCTGCATAAACTTCTTCCTGCGGAAAAATGAAGAATTTGCCGCGGTCTTGGAGTTTATCTATTGCGTATGCGTAAGCGGTACCACTCTCCATTGCGATAAGAGAACCGTTTGTTCGTCTGTCAATATCTCCTTTCCACGGCTGATATTCAAGGAAACGGTGAGCCATAATCGCTTCACCTGCAGATGCAGTCAATACGTTATTTCTCAATCCGATAATACCGCGAGAAGGAATATTGAATTCCATGTGTACACGATCGTTTTGTGTGGTCATTGACACGAGGTCTCCCTTACGGCGAGTCACCATATCAATCATCTTGCTCGCATACTCTTCAGTAACATTGATGGTAAGTAATTCCACAGGTTCGCATTTAACACCGTCAATAGTCTTAACGATAACTTGCGGCTGCCCTACCTGCAATTCATATCCTTCACGGCGCATAGTCTCAATAAGCACAGACAAGTGAAGCACACCACGACCATACACAGTCCACACATCTTCATGGTCCGCTTTAGTCACTCGCAATGCAAGATTGCGATCAAGTTCCTTCATTAATCGTTCACCGATATGGCGAGATGTGACAAACTTACCGTCACGACCGAAGAATGGACTATCATTTATGGTGAAAGTCATAGACATAGTAGGCTCATCAATTGCGATTCGCGGTAATGGTTCGGGATTATTGAAATCTGCGATGGTGTCACCGATTTCAAAACCTTCAATACCAACAAGAGCGCAAATATCACCACTATCTACATGGTCCACTTTTTTTCTGCCCATACCTTCAAAAGTATGCAACTCCTTGATTTTCTGCTTTACGATGCTCCCGTCTTTCTTAATCAAAGCGACATCCATATTCTCACGGATAGTACCTCTATGAACACGACCGATTGCGATACGTCCCACATAGTTTGAGAAGTCAAGTGACGTTATAAGCATCTGAGCATCACCTTCAAGAATTTGAGGCGCAGGGATATAATCAATTATAGCATCAAGTACAGGACAAATATTATCCGTAGGCTTTTGCCAATCAGTACTCATCCAACCATTCTTGGCAGAACCGTAAATAGTGGGGAAATCCAGTTGCTCCTCTGTGGCATCAAGGCTGAACATCAAGTCAAAGACCATCTCCTGAACTTCAGAAGGACGACAGTTAGGTTTGTCAACCTTATTGATAACCACTACAGGCTTCAAGCCCATTTGAATAGCCTTTTGAAGCACAAAGCGCGTTTGTGGCATCGGACCTTCAAATGCATCAACAAGCAAAAGACAACCGTCTGCCATATTCAATACTCTCTCTACTTCACCACCGAAGTCGGCGTGTCCCGGAGTATCAATAATATTAATTTTGTATCCCTTATAGTTTATTGAAACATTCTTTGATAAAATAGTTATACCTCTTTCACGCTCCAAGTCGTTATTGTCAAGAATTAGTTCTCCGGCATTTTGATTATCTCTAAACAAATGCCCTGCGAGCAACATTTTATCAACTAATGTAGTCTTGCCATGGTCGACGTGAGCGATAATGGCTACGTTTCTAATATTCTCCTGCTGCATAAAAACTGCTGTTAATTACTATTGCAAAGTCAAAAACGAATCTTATAAATACCTTTACATTATGTACTTATAAAATTTTCTTAAATTATCACTATAAGCAAGGTCTTAACACTCATTAAAAATCAGCATTTTTCCTTGCCGTTCAAAAGTGCAAATTTACGGATAAAATTTGATTTGACAAAATATTAATTTGCTTTGTCAATATCATAAATTTCCAGAATCACCGTCTCACAAAAAGGTATGCAGCCATACCAAGAAAAAAACTGTGCCGCTATCAACATAACGACACAGTTTCTCATCTTAATTATATATACTAACCTATAACATTAGAATACAAGTTTAGCTCTGTCTTTGCCGACAACTACTACGTACAATCCGGTATTGATCTCAGGAACAAATGTTACTGTATCATCTTCTACGGACTGAGAATATACAAGAGAACCGCTCATATTGTAAATGTTGCAAATTTCGCCTGCATGATTATTAACTGTGATTTGCTTGCCATTGATTGAAATTCCGGCAAATTCAGGATTTTCAATATAATCCACACCTGATGAACCAAAATTAATGTCAACGTTTCCGTAAGCATATTTACCATTTGAATTAGCTTCTATTCTGATTGAATGTTTGCCTTCAGGTACTGTGCTTGTATAAGGTTTAATTACCAAGTCTCCATTCACTATTGAAGCAGTAAATGCGCCGTCAACATCACCTGCTACGCGCTTTACAATACCTGCATCAAGATTATCCATATCAGTAGCCCAACCTTTAAGAGATATTGTAGTTTTTTCACTCGGGCTTACGATTTGTTCCGCCAAGTTATGAATTTCAGGACCATAGTTATCCGGGAAAACAGGAAGTGACGGGAACCAATAGTTTTTAATCATATCGTATTGTCCAAGTAAAGTACCGTTATGGTCTGTTCTGCGAAGATTGTATGTAGTATTTCCGAAGTCTTTGTAAAGAGACAAATATAATTCACCGGTTAATGGATGTGGACGCATAGAGCAGCCGTATAATTGCCAGCCCTGTCCTTCTTCATCAAGGTCAATAATTTTAGTCACCTTATTGTTATCGATGTCATACTTAAAGATTTTAGTACCTGAGAACCAAGAGTTTTCACCTCCGTTCCAGTAAAGAGCATTTTCATGAACAGCAGAGCAGAATCCGTCAGGAGTCCAAGCGTACCAAGAATTTGCAGGTGGGTACATATCGCCCGGAATTTCAATAACGCTCGTTTCAAAAGTGACTGGATTGACTTTCATCAAGTATGGTAAAGCATCACCATAGCCATTTGTATCTGCTGCGACACTAACGTATAGCATACCATCTTTTGCAAGGACTACAGACCCAATACCCGCTCCGCTTGTTCCTGCGAAGTTATCAACGGGTGTCATATCAATAATATTCACAAGACGATCGCTTTCGGTATCAATAACGAGCAAACCTTTCTGCTGATGAGCAACGAATACGTAATTATTAACACGTACCATAGAGCCGCATTGTGCGCTATATAGAGAACCTGTATCATTACCTGTGCCTTCAATTTGCAGAACAGTACGACTCTGAGTCAAATCAAGAATCCATACACCATTACTTGAAGAAACGTATGCCTTAAAATAGTCTATACCTATAACTGCACGACCATCGCAAGAGTTACCTGAAGGATCAATAAGAGTGCTTTGAGCTATCAATTTCATTGTCTTTGCATCTGCAATAGTGACACGTCCACCGGTGATTGACGCACCAGGGTCTTTTTCCTGCTTTGCAATGAGAAAGAAACGGTCACCATATATTTGACCATACTGGTTTGTACAACCAAGTTCTTTTCCCGGGTTGACTGCCTGGAACACACGGTACATCCACTGTTCACCTTCCGGCTTGGTGTAGTCGAAATAGTTGATAGTGGAATTGTTATGACCATACCAGTCTTCATTTACTATGAAGACACCATTGGTAAAGTCCTCTTGAGCATTTGCGCACAAAGATGCGAACAATGCTGCGGTAAAAAGTAGTTTTGCTTTCATTTTATAAATAATTAAAAATTAAAGTCTGATATTTTGATGTGCAAGTCTCTTGCGCCGGATAGTTCTGTAGAAGTTTCGCCTATCCACCCGCAATATTGGTTTACTCCGGTCATCACTCTTACAAAATCAATACCCGGAAGTTTGACGGGATTACCGTCTGTATCTACAGCCCAAGATATATCAAATGAATTCAAATCCTCGTATTCATTCGGGTGATTATCTACATAGCCCCAAGGATAAGCGTAAAGGACAAAGTAACGCCCTATTCCACTTTTATCAACTCCGTTATTTGCAAGCTTAGACCCTGAAAAACGGAGTTCGCCTTCTTTCACCCATTTCGGGTAATAATCTTGAGCATGAAACCTGTTTTTGGCAACATATCCTGTTTCACCTTGATTATCCACCCATTGGATATAAGTTTGATCCGTAATCATACCTGTCCTATCAGGCTCCGGCTTCTTTGATTCATCAGGACGTGTATAAACTAATGAATAACCGTGAATTGTTTCCGGCTTATAGTACTCACTGCCTGCAAGTTCGTACCATTCGTCATCTGCAATACCATTACAATTTGCATCATACGAGACATATACGATTCCCGGCTCGGCAGAACCGCCTTTTTTGTCCGGTTCATTCAATTCATAAAAAGAATTACCTACTACAAGAAAATCATATCCCGGCTTATTTACCACGGTATGATCAAATGCGAAAGTCACATATCCGCCGTAAGCGCCTAATGAAATAAGAGTGCTATTAGTTCCACTGATTGATTCCTCAGCCTTCTGCAAGATTTTTTCGTAAGTATCCCCTTCTTCGTATTTAGGCATTTCATTAATAAACTGCCCGGGGGCCGGTCTATACTCCAGTACCTTTGAAATATAAGGACTATACTCTACTTCCTCATGCATCACATTTACTTTGAAATCATGGTGGTAAGGTGTATTATCATCTATTATATCGAACGACAAAGAATATTCACCTTCCTCTGCTTCTATAAATATCATACTTCGCTCCCGAGACATAATGGAATCACTTCCATCTGGCTTATGAAGAGTCCATCGATATTCGCTTCCGGTAAATGCCGATTCAAGCGGCAACTTTGTCATTCTGTTCACATAGTACTCGCTATCAATACCAAGATTTATCATTGGCACCTTATCCGTACATGAGAACAATAACAATATTGCTACAACCGGAGATATTCCATATCGTAATTTAACAGACATAATATACTTAAAAAAAATTACCGGGCGGATACGTCAAATATCGCACCCGGTAAAACCTATTAACAACAAATTTTTACAATCTAATCTTAACAACTTTATTTGCCACTTTCACTACGTAGACGCCTGAAGAAAGGTTTACATCAAGAGTAAAGTTGTCAGAAGGAACTGTTACTGTTTCAATTACTCTACCTGCGATGTCGTAAACATTGAGTATTTCACCTTCGTAGTTCTTCACTGAAATCTTACCTGCCTCTGCTACAACTGAACCATCAGCAATCAAGTCTGAAACGCCACTTTCAGAAGTAACGGAAAGTGCTACTTCATGTTCTGTGACAACACCGCGAGATATTGCATATAACGTAATTTTAGCATTACCTTCTTTAAGTGGTTTGATATAAAGCGATTTGCCATCAAGTCCTACTGTAGCTATTCCTCTTACCTCTGAATTATCAAGAGTTACTTCAATATTGTAGTTAATATCGTCTCTATCTATTACAATATTAGATAAATCAATATTCTGTTCGCCATCAGCCAATGAAACAGTGATATTGTCGAAATCAATAAACTCAGGTGCAAAACGGTCAACTATGACAGGGATTGATGGGAAGAAATATCCCGGGCGTAATTTAGTAGTGTATTTTATTTTACCGGTTTCAGCATCAATAAAATAGTACCAAACGTTACGATAATTTGATGAAGCGCCTGTCGTAGCGGCAAACATTATTTCGTTTGTCATATCATCGTATCTTGCTGTACCGTACATACCGGCACATGCTCCTTCAAGAACGCCTTCGGAATCTGCAGCGATTTCGCACAATGGTTCTGTTGGCATATCTTCATCAGTGTTCCATTTGTAGATAACTGTCTTTGTAGAATTCCATGATGCATCTCCACCTACGAAGAAAAGAGTATTAGACTTCTTGGAACCGAAGAAACTTGTTGAAGTCCATGCACCCCAGTTACATGAAATAGCCTTAGGAGCTGTTATTGGATCAGACACTTCAAGCGTCTGCGGATTAATCTTGTACAATTTACTTCCTGCTATAAACCATACTGTACCGTCAGCTGTCTGAGTTACACCTGCAGCACCTGTATCGGCAACAGTTTTAACAAGTTTATCAAAAACAGCATCTACTATATGAAGACCTGTTGATTGTTGGCAGATAAATACGTAATCTCCGGCAGAAATCATATCTCCGACTTGACCGCTATATGCATTCTTTCCGGCAATTCCTTCAATATTACTATCTGAAAGGACAAAGTTATTACCCTCGAATTCCAATACTCTGACTCCGGTTGCTGTACCTATATAATACTTATTGTGCCTTGCGCCGACACATGCACGACCATCAGCGCCGAGTTCGTCAAACGATGCTTTACGCTTAAGTGTTTTTGCATCTGCAATCACAAGACGACCACCGCCGTCGCGAGGATCACCTCCATCTTTTGCTTGCTTTGACATTACTAACAGATTACCGCCATAAACAATACCATATTGTGAAGTTGCGCCGAATGCGCACCATGGGTTTTCACGTTCGTATGCTTTGTAAGTGATATTGTAGTCATCATCAATAAAGTTAATAGAACCGTTATTGTGGCCGAACCATTCTTCATTCAGCCAAAGATGACCTTTTGTATAATCAATTTTAGCATCACGTTCACGGTCTTCTACGATAATCTTGATTGTCTTGGATACGCCGGAACCGTCTTGTGCCGTGTAAGTCACATTTGTTTCACCTACTTTGAATGCTGTCAATTCATAGAAATCACGAGTTGGATTAAATGCTTTTGCAGCATAAATAGTAACGATGCCCGGTGTTTCCATTTGAATATCGAGTTTTTGTACAGAAGCGTCAGCAGGCTCAAGGGTGTAGTTTATTGACTGCATTTCTTGATAACCGATTCTGATTTCGCCATTAGCATCTACCCCTTCAATATTAATATCTGTAATTTGCTTTTCTGCAAACACATCAATAGTTACTGAAGTTGTGACAGAAGCATCATTACCACTTGTTGCTGTCAAAACTGTTTGACCAATGCCTCCTGTTGCAGAAAACTTACCTGAGTACTTTGAATATGACCCTATTTTTGTATTGGACACTTTATATGTAATTGTGCCATAGTCAGCATCTTCGGGATAAGATACTACTTTCACTTCAACACTTGTTCCGTACGGAACTTTACATACAGCGCCATTTTCATATTCAACCCCGGCTATGGACAGTCGAATACCTGTAAAATTTTCAGCATTCAGTGCAATGCTGAAAATTGCTAAAAATAGAAAAATAAATAATTTTTTCATTTTACTAATTGTTTATATGATTGATATTTCAATTTCACAATATAAAGTCCGGCTGCAAGATTTTGAACATCTGACGGCATCATTCGTCCTACATAGATTCCCGATAAATTATACACATCAGCGTATATATCTGTATCTACTGCAACATCTTCAACACCGGTTATAACAGAATGTGTGTAGTCCAATTCGTGCCAAGTAGGGTCAACGTCAAAACTTGTAGAGTTTATAGGACTATATTTCCATGCGTTTACGTCACCGTCGGATATTTGCACAGATGACATACCCATTCCTGAATATCCTAATTTAGAAAAATCTGCATCACCTACCCAATAACTCCAATAACCTTTGTACCAACCGGCTTGCCATAAGCAAGTGCTTAAAGTTTCATTGCAAATCCAGTGGTCGTAGTCGTATGCAGGATATCCATATACCTTCGCATTTAATGGGTGATTCAATATATGAGTTTCTGCCGCCTCCATAATAGCATTTTCACATAGTTCCGGTGCGTCACCTCCGGGTGCGGAAGTCTGCCCCATTGCTCCGGGAGTAAAGTAGTCAAATGATATTTTAGGGTCTTCACAAGCCGAGTCAAAATCATACCACAGATTGCCACTGAACAACATTCCGTCATAGTTAACACCAATTCCGCAAACTGTATTTCCCATCCAACCGGTGTATTGAGTAAACAAATACAAGTCCTCACTACCAGACGCAATCGCTCTAAACATACTTTCACCTGTAGGAGTCTCATCGCCGGTATTCCATCGATAACCCCAGACGTAAGCTTTTTTCTCGCCAAGATTACTGAATTGAACAACTAAAGCAGCTTTTTTATCACCTGTTCCGATCCAATGTTCTATTTTGTTCCAGTCAATCTCCTGCGAAAAAGCAAGAGTCGGAAACAATAGAGTAGTTAGAAGTATTTTTTTTATCATATAAATAGTTTATTTAATTGGTAAAAATGCAATATGTGCCGGAATATCACCCGTTCGAACACTCCACTTTTTTCTACCTTTCCGGTCAAAACAGTAAAGCGTACCTGAAGAAACATAATTTTTTGCGTCTGTCACAAAAATATCTCCAGTCTCCGGGTGTATTGCTATCCCGTATGGAATTGTAATTTCTTTTTCAGTACCGTCAGTTATAAAATTATCAGACATTACTTGTTTTGTTCTTATGTCAATAATACCGTATGTGATTTTATTTGACTGAGTAAAGTTATTCCACTCAGTTGCATAATAGTACAATGAGTCACCGTAAAATGCCATATTGGAGCAAGCGACAGGAATTGTATCCGTAACTTTCATATTATCCGAACCTGCTTTCTTCTCCATTACAAACAGTCTTGACGGAATATCTTCATAGTTACCTCTTGACGTAACCCACAGCTTTTTGTACTTATCCTTCTTTAATCTGTGCAAATTAATACCCACAGGAATCTGTTGGACTTGCTTAAAATCAATTAACTGTATAACTGAAACGGTCTTATCATAATCCGGGGCTCTGTAACCTCCGGAATTAGCCACATACATATAATCATCTATTATGTCCATTTCCTCCGGCTGATATCCGACAGTTACTTTTCCCGTCACAGCAAGTGACAACGTATCTACTCTGTAAACAGCACCTTTGGGCGCATCGGGATCAATTCTTACCGGACCTACGTATGAACTGACGTATGCTGAACCGCGATAAAATCGGACATATCTGCAGTTTGGTATATCCACCTGTCCTATTCTTACTCCCGTTTTTGCGTCCATTACTTCCACTTTATGACTGCAATTTACAACAACGTAAAGTTTGCTGCCATAAATACCAATATCGTTTCCTACATCGCCCAATTCTTTGACAACATTAGGATTTTTCTCTGCATATATATTTCTCGAGTACAAGCTGGTGAAATAGTCCATATAGTCAAGACTACACTTGTTTGAACCCATATTACCTTCATTCACAAGATAAAAGCCACGAATATTTGTACCTTCACGCGGAGTATCCGGCACAATTTCGTACTCTGTAGGCACCACGAGCTCGTCCTCGCGACAACCCGTGGCACTTATTAAGAGTAGTGACAGAAATAGAAAGTAATATATTGTTTTCATTGTTTTAAATTTCAACTTGGAGAGTAAATCTGTAATTTCTTTTGGGCATAGGATAATTCAAAATGACATCGTAATCCTGTGAAAACAGATTATTCACTTCGACTCTCGCCTTCATACTTACTTTATTAATGGTGAAATCTCTTGATAAAGAAATATCGCTGGTGTACCACGGTTGCGTATAATTGTAGCGAATATTTTCTTGCTGATTATATCTTTCACCTACGTATATGTACGAATAATCCGCATACCATCGTTTCCATCTCAGGTTCAACACAGTAGAGCCGGAGTGATGTGGAATATAAGGTATTTGGTCTTTGTAATAATTATCCGACGGATTTGTCACGTCAATGGCTCTTTGGTATGTGTATTGTGCTCGTAGCGTCAAGTCAATATCTTCAGTAGGTGATATAGTGGTAAGTGCCATTACATCAATACCTTTTATATCCACAACACCAAGATTCAACATTGTCCATCGGAATTGTTGACCTTTAGGATACGCCACAATTTTATCTTTAACCTTATTATAATACGCGTCTATTGAAAAACTGCATCTCGAAAATAAGCGCTTGCGTGTTCTTTCAAACATTGCACCGACGTTGTACTGCGTCACGCGCTCCGGATTTAGTTTTGAATTGCCCATATCTGCATAGTACAAGTCATTGAACGTAGGCATACGGAAAGAGCGTTTCACAAAAGCTCTTAAAGTAAAATCTCTGGTTCTGAACGGATATACACTCGCATATAAAGCAGGAGTATATGAGGATTTATCCGACGGAGATTCTTTTCCGTCAAGTTTGTCGTTAACGAAAGTGGCTACCATAGAACCTCTTACTTTAAGACGATTAAGATTAAGCGCTGCAGCAACAGATGCAAAATGCGTAAATCTAGTCGGCTCAGCGAAATCGTACATATCAGCCTTTAGATTATTCCACTGCAAGTCATACCCCACAGACATCTGAAGCCTTTTGGTGATATTCATCATTGCCACGATGCTTCCATATATTTCTCGCTGTCTGTAAAGGTTATCCACCTTTATAAGTTTGTCATCATTATTTACGTAGTGCGTTCTATAAAAGGCATATTTCGCATTTGATAAGATGGCGAATTTACCGAGTTGCTTTTCAAAACTTCCTTGAAGAAAACTATTCGTATCCCAAATTCTTTCACCTCTGCGCCACACGTTATTAACGATAGCACCCGGCACACCTCGTTCTGAATTATAATTATACCCTTTTACGCTCCATTTTCCCGAATCGAGCATACCATTAAAATTCAGTTCCAAACGCGTAGCGTTAATATCGCCATTATTTCTGGTAGCTGTGGTGTCATAAGCCAATTCCCCCGCCGGATTTACACGACGATATCTGAATTTGTATTTACCGGAAGAGTTAATCCATTCTGCACTTAGCTGAGCTGATACGCTCTCGGATAGTTTTAGTTCCACTAAAGTTGATGGGTTAATCAAGTCAAAAGAACCGGTCTTGAACGTTGCTCTCGCATGATAAGTTTCGCCGGATTTAAATTCAGGCACTCTCGTTTTGATATAGACTGATGCTGCGCTGCCGAAGTCACGAGCAGACTGAAGTATATCTGCTTTTTGACCATTGTATAAAGATATTACTTCAACATTGTCAAGAGAAAACTGTCCTAAGTCAATCTGACCATTTTGTGCATTACCGAGCATCACACCATCATAACTTACAGCTGTGTGATTTGTACCCATAGAGCGAACGTTGATAGTCTTAATGCCACCAACACCACCATAATCCTTAACTTGTACTCCTGAAAAATATCTTAGTGCATCAGCCACGTTAAGACTGTTCATACGGCTCAATTCTTCGCCGGATAAACGCTGAACAGTGACAACTTCATCAATCTGTCGTCGCTGCCCTATTACATTTACTTCGGATAGCCTTACACTATCTTTCATTTCCTGCCCGTGAGCAAATACACCAATAAAGGCATAGCACACTACGGCACACACTGTTTTAGATAAACTCATCAATTCTCACTCGTTTGACAGTTAATATTTCAATATCATCTGCCAATCGCTTTTGAGAACTAACCGAAAGGAATATTAAGATAGGAATCCGGCACATTTTCCAATCTATATGCACCGATAATGCGCCTGAACCACAGACACTGTCATTTCTTAATCATCTACTCGTCCTCGCAAGTTTTGACAAATAATATAAAAATGGCAGGTCTTCTGACTCGTTTACTTTCCTGACGTCTTCCCAAGTATTCTATTCATACTCAGTGACTTCATATCAAGAAGTTTTATTTAAACTTACAGCAGCGGGACTGTTCAGGAGTTTCACCTGATTCCCTTTTAAGCAACACAATCCTCTATTGGATAGTGAATGGTTGCACCATTTTCATTGCAAAGTTACGACTTTTTAATTAAACAAACAAAACATTTTTATTATATCTATGTAAATTTAATATCATTTTCTACCCAATAATATTGTTCAATTTTTACTCATTATATATGTAATAACCTTCATATAAATCACCAAAGCACCCTATTTGTAATATGTATTAAATTCAGCACGTTTAACATCAACATATATTCCTGAATTTGTCTAATTAATCCTTGTTTATGGTAAAAAGGTTTACAAATTTTCCCTTTTCGGGAAAATATCACTACCTTTGCGGATTGAAATCCCCTAAATTACTAAGAGTGAAATTGCTACGATTTATTACATTCATAATTATATCATGCTGCTTCCTTAGTCTGCACGCACAAAATGATACCATAACTGAAAACAAACATTTCTACGAAAAAGGTGTTTTAGGTAAAGTGTATAATTACTTCAAGGAAAGTAACGAAGAAAAGCCGTATAAAAAGTTTGACTTCAGTGTTATAGGCGGACCTCACTACTCTAACGAGACTAAATTAGGACTTGGAATTGTAGCTGCCGGCATTTACCGTCCGGATCTTACCGATTCCATAACAATGCCTTCTAATATTTCCTTATATGGAGATGTCACAACTACAGGTTTTTATCTCCTTGGAATTAAAGGCTACCACAACTTCAGAAACAACAGATTTCGCTTGAATTATAAAACGTATTTTTACTCCTTCCCTAATAAGTTCTGGGGTATCGGTTACGAAAATGGAAACAACGATGACAATAAATCATCATACAAAAGAAAACAAGTGAAATTCGATGTAGATTTTCTCACAAGAATTGGAGGGCATATTTATATCGGACCTTCCGTTCAGTTCTCTAATATCAGAGGTTGTAATACCGAGAATTACGAACTTTGGCAGAATCAGAAATTAAATATTAACAGTTTTGCCATAGGCTTAACAGCATCATTTGACACTCGCGATAATCTTCAGAATCCGTACCGGGGAACATACGCTTACGTAAATCAACGCTTTTACGGAAGAGGTATCGGTAACGGAGATTACAATTTCAGTTCCACCGAAGTCGCTGCTAATCAATACTGTAGAGTGTGGAAAGGCGGAATACTCGCAATGCAACTTCACGGAATGTTTACGTACGGAAACACGCCATGGACTATGCTTGCTACCGTAGGTGGTTCACACAATCTGCGAGGTTACTATGAAGGTCGTTATAGCGACAAATGTGAAATTGATGCAACAGTAGAACTTCGACAACATATTTACGGAAGAAGCGGTATCGCTATTTGGACCGGTGCGGGCAATGTCTTCTCAAGTTTTTCAGAACTAAGACTCAAACACACACTTCCGAATTTCGGTATCGGATACAGATGGGAATTTAAAAATCGTATTAATGTCAGACTTGATTACGGAATCGGTAAAGGTGAAACAGGATTCGTATTTAATATTAATGAGGCATTCTAACAGATAATATATATGAGCCAAATTTTTAAAATATCTTCACAAGAATTACTTGCATTACTCACTCCTATCATTCTCATAATCCCTAATATTGCATTAAATTTCACGGAACACTTATCCGTTCTTTCTGCAATCACTAACATCATACTTCCATTAGGCGTTTATTTATTTCTGACTACATATTTCCGCAAAATCGGCATCACCGTATGGTGTTTGCTTCCTATAATGATATATTGCGGATTTCAAATAGTGCTTCTGTACCTTTACGGTTGTTCTATTATCGGTGTTGATATGTTTCTTAACGTAGTCACATCAAATGCCACGGAAATAGCAGAATTGTTAGGAAACTTGATTATTGCGATCGGTTCACTGATAATCGTTTATATCCCCGCACTCGTTTATGCATCAATTTGCATCTCAAAAAAGCGTATTCTCAGCAATACGTTTATGTCAAAATGGAATAAGGTTGGTATCGTAACGACTATTACAGGCACCATCTTGCTTTCAGCAAGTTACGCCTTGACCCCTGATTTCTCCATCACAAACGATATTTTTCCTGTAAATGTTTCCAAGAATCTTGTTCTTGCATTTAAACGACACTCTCAATCAGACAATTATCCGAAAACAAGTAGGAATTTTACTTACAATGCCAAATCCACTCATAATGATTCTATTCCTGAAATTTACGTTGTGGTAATAGGTGAAACTTCAAGAGCTGAAGATTGGCAACTTCTCGGATATAAAAGAGAAACTAACCCGGAATTATCCAAAGCAAATAATCTGACAGCAATGCCAAAGGCATTTACACAATCTGCTACTACACATAAGAGTGTACCAATGCTTTTATCACCGTTAACGGCTAACGACTTTGACTCCATTGCCAATAGAAAAAGTGTAATCACGGCATTCAAAGAAGCCGGATTTTACACATCTTTTTTTTCAAATCAAAAGCGTAATCATTCTTACACCGAATTTTTCAGCGAAGAGGCGGATACAACCATTTATTTGCCTGATTTTTCAGCAAAGCAACCGTACGACGAAGAATTGATATCCCTTCTTGAAAAGCAAATAGGAAACAAATCACACAATAAACAACTTATCGTGTTACACACCTACGGTTCTCACTTCAATTATGCTGAAAGATACCCGGCTTCTCATTCTTTTTTCAAGCCGGATTCCAAAACCGATGCAAACAAGAAAGACCGTCAACAATTAGTCAATGCTTACGATAACACTATCAGATACGTTGATTACTATCTAAAGCAGGCTATTGACACTCTAAACAATACCGGCGTTTCAGCAGCCTTGCTCTATTCTTCCGATCACGGCGAAGATATCTACGATGACGAACGTGGCAGATTTCTACACGCATCGCCGGTCCCTACATATTTCCAACTTCACGTACCGATGATTGTGTGGACATCTGATAAGTTTACTGAATTATTCCCGACAAAGGTGTCAGCACTTGCTGCTAATAAAAATAAAATTGTATCCTCTACCGTTTCCATTTACAACACTCTTATTGACCTTGCCGGAATCAATACTTACTATTACGACGAAGAAGGCTCTCTCGCCAGTAATAAATTCACTTCACCGAAATTGTTATTCTTAAGTGACAGAAACGAGCCTGTGACGATTGATAGCACCACTATTAATATCATTGACTACAATAATTTGATGGCTAAAATAAAGAAATAAGTATTCTGCTTTAAGCATCAGTATTTCAACGCTTTCCATAGTTCCATACTTCCCATTTTAAGAAAACCGCAAAATCAAATATTTTAAGAAAGTTTTCCAAAATAAAACATCAAAACACTAATAATTAAACACTTAACACTCTTCGCGATACCAAAAAGTTTTCCAAAACGAAAATTTCACGAAACAAACTGGTCGGAAAATTTGTTGAAAAATAAGTATAAAAAAACTTGATTAATATATAAAAATGTTGTAGTTTTGCATCACTGTTTTCAAAGACAGCAATCAACAAGTCAAAACAAAAACATCAAACAAAGCATACAACATGATACAAACTGTAGTTAAGCGCGATGGACGCGTGGTGGGATTTAACGAACTAAAGATAAAGGCTGCTATCCGCAAGGCAATGTTACAAACAGAACTTGGGGAAGACGAAGCCCTAATTGACAGAATATCAGATCATATCGCAATCAATGGAGATTCACAGATGACTGTGGAAGCCATTCAGGATAAAGTCGAATTTGAACTTATGAAAAGTTCCAGAAAAGAGGTGGCACGTATTTATATCGCATACCGAGACAAAAGAAACATAGCACGTCAAGCAAAGGTACGCGATATGTTTCTTGAAATCATTGAAGCAAAAAACAATGACATCACCAGAGAAAATGCCAATATGAACACCGACTCTCCGGCAGGTATGATGATGAAATTTGCCAGCGAGACCACAAAACCTTTCGTTGATGACTATTTACTTTCCGAAGAAGCTAGAGACGCTTTCAAGTCCGGGTATATCCACATCCATGATAAGGACTATTATCCCACTAAGAGCCTTACATGTGTTCAGCACCCGCTTGACAGAATTTTACAAGGCGGATTTATAGCAGGTCACGGAGAATCAAGGCCCGCAAAACGTATTGAAACCGCAAGTATTATCGGCTGTATCTCACTTGAGACAGCGCAAAACGAAATGCACGGCGGACAAGCGATACCGGCATTTGACTTTTACCTTGCACCTTTCGTAAGAAGTTCATTTATTGAAGAAGTAAAACAAATTGAAACTCTTCAAGGTGTTGATTTATCCGACCTCTACCAAGCACCTATAAAAGACTATCTGAAAAAACCGCTTGACGGCTTGACAGGTAAAGACCGTACGCTTCAGCACGCCATCAATCAGACCGTATCCCGCGTTCATCAGGCTATGGAAGCATTTGTCCACAATATGAATTCAATTCATTCTCGCGGAGGAAATCAAGTAGTGTTCAGCTCTATCAATTATGGCACTGATACTTCTGCCGAAGGTCGTTGCGTAATCAGAGAGTTACTGCAAACCACATACGAAGGTGTTGGGAATGGTGCTACTGCTATTTTCCCGATTCAAATCTGGAAGAGCAAGACAGGTGTAAACTATAAGCAGGAAGACCCGAACTACGACTTGTACCAACTTGCGTGCAAAGTGACTGCAAGACGTTTCTTCCCTAACTTTGTAAACCTTGATGCAACATATAATTATCACGAAAAATGGAATGCAGATGACCCTAAACGATACGAGTACGAAGTAGCAACAATGGGGTGCAGAACTCGTGTATTTGAAAATAGATTCGGTCCGAAAACTTCTATCGGTCGCGGTAACTTAAGTTTCACCACTATAAACATTGTCAGAATTGCCATTGAAGTGATGAATATCAAGAACAAAGATGAAAGAATTAACGCCTTCTTCAAAAAACTTGATGAGATACTTGATATCACAGCAAGACAATTATGCGACAGATACGATTTCCAAAAAACCGCACTCGTCAAACAGTTCCCTCTCCTGATGTCAAGATTATGGAACGGAGGTGAAAAACTTAAAGGAACTGACACCATAGAATCTGTAATTAATCAAGGGACTCTCGGAATAGGCTTCATAGGACTTGCCGAATGTCTTATTGCATTGACCGGCAAACACCACGGTGAAGACGAAGATGCACAAAAACTCGGCATTAAAATTGTATCACACATGCGTGACTGCGCTAACGAATATTCCGAAAAATATCAGCACAACTTCTCTATTCTCGCAACACCGGCTGAAGGTCTTTCCGGTAAATTCACAGCTAAAGACCAAAAAACTTTCGGCATAATCCCGGGAGTTACAGACAAAGCATACTACACGAACTCAAACCACGTTCCGGTTTATTACCACTGCTCACCACGCCATAAGGCTGAAGTAGAAGCTCCTTACCACGACCTTACTCGCGGTGGTCACATATTCTACGTGGAAATAGATGGTGATGCCACACATAACCCTAAGGCTATCAGCGACATCGTTGACCTTATTCATAAGTACAACATTGGCTATGGTTCCGTAAACCACAATAGAAACAGATGTATGGACTGCGGGTACGAAGATGCACAGGAAAATCTAAAAGTGTGCCCTAAATGCGGTAGTCATAACATTGACAAACTACAACGTATCACAGGTTATCTCGTAGGCACAACAGACCGTTGGAACAGCGCAAAACTTGCAGAACTTAAAGACCGCGTCGTCCACAAATAAGTAATTTGAAATGCGCGTATTAAAGATTATCGACGGCACTTCAGTAGATGGACCGGGACTTCGCACTTCTATCTATTTTGCAGGTTGCTCACACCACTGTCACGGCTGCCACAACCCTCAATCCTGGGATCCGGCATCAGGCGAAGAAGTGGATATTGAGACAATACTAGGGAGGATTGAAGAAAACGACTTCGATGTGACTTTCTCAGGTGGTGATCCTCTGTACCAAGTGGAAAAACTTACGGAACTCGCAAAAAGGATAAAAATGTGTGGTAGAAACATTTGGTGCTACACAGGATATAGTTTCGAAGAAATAACAAACGACCCCAAACTGTCCGCTATCCTTCCCTACATAGATGTACTCGTAGATAGCAAGTTTAATTTAGACCTTAGAGATATTTCACTCAGATTCAGAGGCTCGTCAAATCAAAGAATCATAGACGTAAAGAAATCAAAACCCGGACAAATCGTCCCTTGGCAAGATTAAGATTTACAACTCGGAAATACATATAAAGCTTTAAGCCTTCCAAAAACAATTACAGTTTGGAAGGCTTTTTGTAGCCATCCGAATAAAGCCGACTTTTAGTAAGCATCCGAATAAAGCCGTCTTGATAGGAACAAAAAAATCGCAAGGGGATTA
>SAMEA104315426__coassemble_392_pt1 | contig 28895 bp, 21 predicted proteins | sample SAMEA104315426__metabat2_low_PE_027 | metagenome-assembled genome bin SAMEA104315426 (sample SAMEA104315426) | gut metagenome | biome: Monkey gut; feature: monkey-associated habitat; material: faeces | place: China | collected 2013 | reverse complement strand
AATCAGCCCTAATTTTATCCGATCTCAAATTTTTTTAGCGGACAGTAATAATTTTCTTTGTGAAGTGAGCATTGTCTGCCTTAACTTCTACCACGTAAACGCCTGCAGAAAGATTTGAAGCATCAAGAGTACCTTCATTGCCTGAGAAGTTTACTGTCTTAACGGCTGAGCCTGACATATTGTAAACAGTTGCGTTAAACTCGTCAACACCTGCAAGGAATACGTCGTACTGCTTGTCGCCGTTTTGAGTAAGAATAAGCCTTGTGTTTTCGTCTGCAAAGATTTCGCCTACGCCGCCGAGATTAAGAACTTTCTTAACAGCTTCAAGTGCATTGATTTTACCTGCACCCCATTGGATCGGGTCGCCCTTTGCGGTGTATTCGTCTTTAGTAGCTGTTTCCATCATGATGCTTCTTACTTCGCTTACCGTAAGGCTCGGGTTTGCTTGGAGCATTACTGCACCTACACCGGCTACGAATGGAGACGACATTGAAGTACCGGACATTTGACCCCAATGGTTATCGCGGTCGTTAACTGTTGCCTTTGCTTCGATATCATCTTCAGTAAGGTTAAGATTAGTGTAATAATATCTGCTATAAGCGGAAACTACAGGGTAGCCCGGACCACAAATGTTAGGCAATGTTCTACCGTCAACAGATGAGCCGTAAGAAGAGAAACTTGCTACGTCTTCAAGCATGTCAGGATCATTGAATCCATATACTTTACCGCTTAGAGTGATGAAAGTGCTGCGAGAACTGTAAGCACCTACTGCTATGATATTTTTACCTGTGGCGTTATCGTTAATTGATTCTTTTGCATTACCGTTGTCAAAGCCTGCGAGGTCAAGGTTTGAGAAACCATAGTCAGAGGTTACTGTGCCAAGTACTTTTTGACCTTCAGCGCCTTTTACTATAAATAGCGGTACGATATCGTTACTGCTGTTAGTGGTTAAGTTGCGAGTCCAGCTGATAGCGAGCGTTATGTAAGCGCGTTTGTTGACTGAATCCACACCTTTCTCTATAATAATATAACTTGATGCAGAAAAAGCATTGTTGAAATCTATATCATGGCTATATGCAGGATTTGTGTAATTAGTACCTGCGAGAATCATTGAATTGTTGACATCAAGAGTTTTGGTGATATTTCCGCCTTTTTTGCTGTAAAGAGCAATTTGGCATGAAAGCGGTTTGTTGTCGTATGCCCAGAATTCAGATGTTGCATCGTATGCAGCCTTATTCGGAGCAATGAATGTCTTGATGCTGTTGTCTGAAGACGTAAATGTCTTAGTTAGAGAGCAATTAGTTTCGCCATCGTTTCCTGATGATACGAATATAATAGCATCTTTACCTAATTCATCAAGTGCCCGGCAGAAATCTGAAGTGCCATCGTGAGGGCCTACAACGTGACCGAGGGATAAATTGATGACAGCAGGCTTACCTACGGATTTCGCGTAGTCAACTATTTTTTTGCAGCCTGATGTGATGTTTGCTACTGTCAGTGAGCCGCCTCCCATAGCGATGTCTGCGCCTGATGCAACGCCTGTGTAAGGAATGTTGCCTGTTACTTTTGTGGCTGTTTCCTTTCCGAAAACTTTCTTAATGCCGCCGTATTGACCGTTTTGACCGCCAAGACCTGCCATAATGCCGGCTACGTGAGTACCGTGTGATTCTGTAGATTTGTCGGTAGTGGCTCTTGCCATATTGTCTTCAGTGTAGTCAATACCATTAGACAAATTAAAAAATCTTTTTACACGATAAGATGTGCCGTCAGCTCCGCGGAACATTACGTGATTCGGGTCTATGCCTGTGTCAAAGAGACCGGCGATAACACCGGTGCCGTCAAATGCTTGAGGAAGTCCTTCGCCGCCTGCGTGGACAATGTCCATTTTAGTGGATTTGAGAGCTTGGTCAAGACACGGCTCGAAAACTTCACCGCAAGTAAGAGTCTTGACAGCGTCAAGCTCAGAAAATGAGCGGATTTCGTCAATTGGAAGGTTTACTACTAAAAATTTGTTACCGATGTTGCAGTCAATATCGTAACCCTCAAAGTCATCAACAGTTGCACCCTCGTTGAGTGTAACAAGTACTTTCTCGTACTGAGAGCCATTGACCGTCATTACCTTTGAACCGGTAATATTCTTTTCAAGACTTGCCTTCTGAAGGAACATTAATCCCATCGGGCTTATCTTCTCTGCAGCAAACATTGACGATGATGCTGCTATTAACAACGCTAAACTAAGTAAAGAAGATTTCATTATTTTATCTTTAAAATGTGAGTACAGTTGCAAAGTTACACTTTTTTTGCTTTATAAGATTAAAAACTGCTATTTTTTTTGTAAATTTGCAAAATAAACACAAATTAAAAGCAACTTGAAGATGAAAAATATTAACATTGATGTCAAAAACGTACTTGCTACGGTAAGTATGGATAATATCAATTCGTTTGATGCTAAGGCTGATGATGCGCTCCGTATGCTTCATGATGGTACAGGTGCTGGTAATGATTTTCTCGGTTGGGTAAATCTTCCTTCCACTACCGATGACGCTCTTCTTGATGATATTATCAAGACAGCAAATGACTTGCGAGCAAACTGTGAAGTAGTTGTTGCAATCGGTATCGGCGGCAGTTACCTCGGTGCAAAGGCAGTAATTGAAGCTCTTTCCGACAGTTTTGCAGCTTACAAGCAGGATAATGGTACGACAGTGCTCTTTGCCGGTCAAAATATCGGTGAAGATTATCTTTACGAACTTACTTCTTATCTCAAAAATAAAAAATACGGTATCGTAGTTATTTCAAAATCAGGTACTACTACCGAGCCGGCAATCGCTTTCCGTATGCTTAAGGAACAGCTTGAAGCACAAATCGGTAAAGCTGAGGCTGCCAAGAGAATTGTGGCAATCACAGATGCAAAGCGCGGCGCACTTCGTCAGCTTGCTACGGAAGAAGGCTACAAGACATACGTCATCGCTGACAATGTTGGCGGACGTTTCTCTGTGCTTACTCCTGTGGGTCTTTTGCCAATCGCAGTTGCAGGTTTTGATATCCGCAAACTTGTGGAAGGCGCAAGAAAAATGGAGAAAGCCACTGCACAAGGTGTTGAAGACAATATGGCTATGCTTTATGCCAAGACTCGTAATGCACTTTATGCTGCAGGTAAGAAAATTGAAATCTTAGTTAACTACAACCCGAAACTTCACTATTTTGCTGAATGGTGGAAACAGCTTTACGGCGAATCCGAGGGTAAAGACCACAAGGGTATTTTCCCTGCTGCTGTGGATAACTCTACGGATCTTCACTCTATGGGTCAATGGATTCAAGATGGTGAGAGAACTATCTTTGAAACTGTTATCTCTGTGATAAACCAACGCCACAAAGCAGTTATTCCTACTGACGAGGCAAATCTTGACGGACTCAATTATATTGCTTCTCGTCGTGTTGACGAGGTCAATAAGATGGCGGAACTCGGTACTCGCATCGCACACGTTGATGGCGGCGTACCTAATATTCACATCACAGTTGATTCCCTTTGTGAAGAATGTCTGGGTGAACTTATTTACTTCTTTGAGAAAGCCTGCGGTATCAGCGGTTATATTCTCGGAGTCAATCCGTTTAATCAGCCGGGAGTTGAAGCATATAAGAAAAATATGTTTGCCCTCCTTGCCAAGCCGGGCTACGAGAAAGAAACCGAAGCTATCCGCTCTCGTCTTTCTTAATCCTTTAAGGTAAATAAGAATCTTTTTACCGATAAAACACTGAAATCCAAAGGTTGCGTCGAGTGGCGCAACCTTTTTTGCTTTTAATTTGTAAGTCTGAAAATCAGGCGGTTAGGCGTGTATATTCAGATTTTGTGATAAATAATTCACAAATTCACTTTTTTTGCGTAATTTTGTACGCAATATACAAACTATACACAATGGCTAACGATAATAATAATTCGCGTCCTGTAAGAGTACGCTTTGCTCCGTCGCCTACAGGTCCGCTACATATCGGTGGTGTCCGCACTGCGCTTTACAACTATTTGTATGCTCGTCAGCATGGCGGCACAATGATACTACGTATTGAAGATACTGACTCTCGTCGTTTCGTTCCCGGTGCAGAGGAATATATAAATGAAGCACTTAACTGGCTTGGAATAAAGATTGACGAAGGTGTCAAGGAAGGTGGTAAATACGGTCCTTACAAGCAAAGTGAAAGACGTGATATTTATCGTGAACACGTAAAACTTCTCCTTGATGCAGGTAAAGCATATATCGCTTTTGATACTCCTGAAGAACTTGAAAAGGCTCACGCTGAAAATCCTAATTTCCAGTACGATGCCACTACAAGGCTTAAGATGCGCAATTCTCTCTCTATGAGTAAGGAAGAGGTTGACGCACTTATTACAGCAGGTGAAAAATACGTTGTCCGTTTCCTTATCGAGCCGGGCAGAGACGTTGAAGTAGATGACCTTATCCGCGGAAAGGTTGTGATAAACTCTTCAATCCTTGACGACAAGGTTCTATATAAGAGTTCCGATGACCTTCCTACTTATCACCTGGCGAATATCGTTGATGACCACTTGATGGAAGTGACACATGTCATTCGCGGTGAAGAATGGTTGCCTTCATCTCCTCTACACGTTCTTCTGTACGAAGCATTCGGCTGGAGAGATACAATGCCGCAATTCGTTCACCTTCCGTTGCTCCTCAAGCCTGACGGTAAAGGTAAACTTAGCAAGCGTGACGGAGATCGTCTCGGTTTCCCTGTGTTCCCTCTTGAATGGCATGACCCTAAGAGCGGTGAAGTTTCATCAGGCTACCGTGAAGCAGGTTATTTGCCTGAGGCTGTGATAAACTTCCTTGCACTGCTTGGTTGGAATCCGGGTGATGATACAGAAATAATGTCAATGGACGAGCTTATCCAAAAATTCTCATTTGACAGATGTTCACGCTCAGGTGCGAAATTCGATTTCGAAAAAGGTAAGTGGTTCAATCATCACTATCTTCAGCAGATTGACAATGAAAAGTTGGCACAAATGTTTGTCCCTGTGCTTAAGAGTGAAGGTGTTGATACAGATAAGTTTACAAGTGAATATATTACGCATGTCGTTGCTCTTGTGAAAGACAGAATAAACTTTGTAAAAGACCTTTGGGCTCAGAGTAAATTCTTCTTCGTGGAACCGACTGAATACGATGCAAAGGCAGTGAAGAAACGTTGGTCAGAACAGATGCCGCTTATTCTTTCAGATCTTATTGATATACTTAAAAGTATTGAAGATTTCTCATCAGCATCACAGGAGCAAATCGTGCTTGCATGGATTGCAGAACATGGTTATCACCTGGGTAATGTGATGAATGCGTTCCGTCTTACAGTTGTGGGTGAATGTAAAGGACCTCACATGTTCGACATCACAGAACTGCTTGGAAAAGAGGAAACTATCCATCGTATCGAACTCGGTATTGAAAGGATAAAACTTCCTCAGGCGTAACTATTTATCCACGGTTGTAATGAATTGGCTATACAACACCGCAATTCGGATTTATGCCGGCGCCGCTAAGTTGGCAGCCATTAAAAGTCATAAAGTATCGCAGATGGTCAGAGGACAACAAGAGTCCTTTGACCACCTGTCTTCTATTTTTAACAGCGAGGATAGACCAATTTGGATTCACGCAGCATCGCTCGGTGAATTCGAGCAAGGCAGGACACTGATAGAGCAGATAAAGGCAAAATATCCGCATACAAAAATTCTACTTACTTTTTTTTCACCTTCGGGCTACGAAGTGAGGAAAAACTACGACAAAGTTGATGCCGTGGCGTATTTACCCTTTGACACTAAGGAAAATGTCCTAAAATTCATTGATATCGTGAAGCCGTCAATGGCAATTTTTGTGAAATACGAATTTTGGGGCAACTACCTTCAGGAACTTTCACGAAGAAATATCCCGGTATATATCATATCCGCCATATTCCGTCCATCGCAACTTTTCTTCAAGAGCTACGGAGGCTTTATGCGTGAAGTGCTGAAATGCTACAAGCATCTTTTTGTGCAAGACAAAGAGTCCGCAGCGCTATTATCTTCTATAGGTATTACAAATGTGACAATCGCGGGTGACACACGTTTTGATCGTGTTACTCAGATTATGTCTTCTCCCGCACATATCCCCGGAATAGAGGAATTGCGAGGAGGCAAAGGCGTGGATATTATTTTCGGCAGCAGTTGGCATGCAGATGAATTGCACTATACTGCATGGCTTAACTCTCACCCGGAAATTACATTTATTATAGCACCTCACGAATTTAATGACCACCGTTTGGCACTCCTGAAGAGTTCTATCAAGTCCGGTAAAGTATTGTTTCTATCTGAATACGAAAAAGAGTTTATCAAAACCGGTATTGCCCCTGACGTCAGAGGATTGATAATAGATTCGTTCGGAAAACTTTCCACGATATATCGTTACGGCAAAATCGCATACATCGGTGGAGGCTTCGGTGCCGGTATTCATAATATTAATGAGGCGGCAGTTTACGGAATGCCGATAGTTTTCGGTCCCAAGTATAATAAATTCAAGGAAGCAAAAGACTTGATAAAGGCAGGAGGCGCATTCAGTGTCAAAAGCACTCAGGAGACGTCAAAAGTGCTGACTCTGCTCGTATCCGATTCTGAAGCAAGAGAAAAGGCGGCAGCAGTTGCCAAGAAGTATATTAAGGAGAATATCGGTGCAACCGACATTATTTTCCGACATATTTTTGGTACTTGCGAATAAACTTTTTGCAGACTATTTCGTTATATATATTGTTAATATATAATAAGATGATGAAAAATAAAAAAGTTTTAATATCAGCGGCATTACTATTGATTGTAGTCATAGTATGCGTTTCAGTGTTCGTATCATGCAATGGCAAGGAAATGCTTGCAGAAAACCTTGAAGGAACATGGACGTGTCCGCCTACACAGATTGAAAGCGGTAAAGATGCGAACGTGGTATGTGTTCGTACTTTCGTAGTGACCAGGACACCGGATAAACTTGAAGGCGAAGTGCAATTCAGCGGTCTTGTAAACGTGACTTCCTCGCTCACTTCCGAGCAAGGTTTCCTTCAGGCTATTACTTTTTCCGCATCAGGTACTATTAACGCAAAAGGTACTTGGCTTGTTAAAGATGATGATGAAATAACGGTATCTTACGACCCGGCTTCAGTAGTTGCGGATTTCCCGGCTGAAACTATTCTGCTCCCAAATGCTCCATTCTCAGCAAGTGACAGCATTGCAGCGACTTATAAGAATGCGATAGCACAGTCAGTGTCAGACAGAATGAAAATTATCTTTATGACCAAGGCGAGCGAACTCCTTGAAGTAGAAGATATTGTAATGGATAAAGACAATCAGTCGTTTGTCTGCGAAGTGCATGACAAGAAATATGTAATTCGCAAACAAGCCGCTAACTAACATACAACGTTTTAAAATCAAAAATACTATGCTTAGTAAAAAAATGGAAGATGCTCTCAATGAGCAAATTAATGCAGAACTATGGTCTGCTTATCTTTACCTTTCCATGGGAATGAACTTTGAAGCAGCCGGAAGACCGGGTATTGCAAACTGGTTTAAAGTTCAATTCAAGGAAGAACAGGACCACGCACTCATTTTTATGAACTATATCAACAGTCGCGGAGGTAAGGTGGTGCTTAAACCTATCGCTGAAGTCCCTGTGAAATGGGATACCCCGCTTGACGCATTCGTGGCAACTCTTGAACATGAACGTACGGTGACTTCACTCATCAATAATCTTTTCGCTCTCGCTGAAGAAGAAAAAGATTACGCTACTCGCGAAAATCTTAAATGGTTCGTAACAGAACAAGTTGAGGAAGAGGAAAATGCACAAGTTCTTATTGATAAATTCCGTCTTATCGGTGATAATGGTATGGGTCACTATATGCTTGACCAGGAACTTGCTGCACGTGCTTACACTGTAGCCGCACCGCTTGCCACTGCAGGTGAATAATAATTGCTATCAGAAATAAAAAGCGGGTTGCATCAGATAAAAAGTGATGCAACCCGCTTTCTTTATGGGGTAATACTATTAGTGGCAGCAACCGTCACCGCAACCGCAGTGGACGTGCTCGTCATTGCAATCGCAGTCACCGTGGTCATGACCACAGCCGCAACCGCAACCGTGAGAAGGCTGTAATTCTTCAGGAGTAGCGTCTCTTACAGTAAGAACTTTACCCTTAAGACGAACGCCTTTGCCTGCAAGAGGGTGATTGAAGTCCATAATTACTGTTTCGCCTGTAACTTCTTTTACAAGTCCTGTTATGTGGAAACCTTCAGCAGTCATCATAGGCACGTAAGCGCCCGGCTTGATGAATTCGCTGTCGAATTTGCCGTCAACCATAAAAATGCCCTTTTCGAGAGTGGCAACTTGCTCCGGATCGTATTCGCCGAATGCTTCAGCCGGCTTGGCAACAACATCGAATTCGTCACCTTGAGCTTTGCCGTCAAGGTCTTTTTCAAGAGGATTGATGAGACCTCTTGTGACACCGAAAACAAAACTTTCAGGGTCTTCAGCATCAGTCTGATGCATAAGTGTTTCGTGTCCATCAGCGTCAATGCTGTAAAGGTCGTAGCCTAATTCTACGTACTTTCCCGGTTTAATAACTTCCATTGATAAAATTTGATATTATATTAGTAAATATTGCTTTGAGATAACTCTTTGCAAAGTTAATCATAATAGTTCACAAAGCAATTACTGTGCCAAGAAAAAATACGCCCTGCGAGTAGTGAAAGTCCGATGAGTCATACTTGTCCGACGTTTCGGACCGGTATGACTTGTTTGACTCTTTATTTAGGTATTAATAGTTAAAATTTAAGGTTTTAACATAAATGCTATTGTGAAAATATGTTTATAATTCGTAAAGGGTGTTAGTTTTTATGGAAAAGATATATTTGAATTGAAAAAAATAGAGTAACTTTGTCAAGAATAGAGAACAAGTAAGTATAACATAAGTCAGCAGCAAAAAAAGCAGTCCTGTCAAACACCGCAGAATTCGACTTACAATCGTTTGACAAACCCTTAAATACCAACCTGATAGGTGGAAAATTAATTACCTAATCCAAAATAAAACTAAATGACAAATTAATTATGAAAAAACAGTTATTGTTTCTGTTGTTTTCTATCGTAACGGTGACTATGATGGGTCGCACCGTCACAGGTACTGTCACACAAGCAAGTGACGGTGACGTGGTGATTGGTGCATCAGTTATGGTGAAAGGTACTCAGGTGGGTACCAGCACTGACATAGATGGAAAATATTCAATCGACGTCAAGAGCGACGATGCAGTTTTGGTGTTTACTTACGTCGGTATGAATACCGTTACGGAGAAAGTAGGCAGCCGAAATGTGGTTGACATTGTAATGACTGAAAATTCAACAGTTCTTCAAGAAGTTGTTGTAACAGCCATGGGACAAGTTCAAGAAAAGAAAAAATTGAACTATGCCGTTCAGGCACTTAACAGCGATGAACTTACTGCAGGTCAAAGTACAAACTTCGTAAATACATTGCAAGGTAAGGTTGCCGGTGTTCAAGTAGGTATGGCGGGCGGTTCTCCGAACTCTGCTTCACAAATCGTTATCCGCTCTATATCTTCAATAAACAATACTCAGAACAACCAGCCGCTATTCGTAATCGATGGTATGGCAATCAGCGGCTCAGCAACTTCAATGGCTGATATCAACCCGAATGATATTGAAACGATGAGTGTGCTTAAAGGTGCTGCAGCCTCTTCACTTTACGGTACTGAAGGTGCTAACGGTGTAATCCTTATCACTACCAAGAGTGGTAAAGCAGGTGAATTGAAAACTACTGCATCAGGCGGTTGGGAAATTTCCAACACGCTTAACACTCCGCATCTACAAAAGGTTTACGGACCGGGTAGCAATGGTTTCTACGTTTCAAACAGCGCCGGCGGTTGGGGTCCTCGTCTTAACTCTGACGAGAAAGTTTATGACAACCTCGGTAATTTCCTCGGTACAGGTTTCCAACAGAAATATGACTTCTCGGTGTCAGGCGGTAGCGAAAAGTTCTCTGCTTACGCTTCTGTTAACTACCTTGACGCTGAAGGAGTTGTACACGATGACTACAAGAAGAAACTCGGTATGTTCCTTAAAGGTGAATTCAAATTGTCAAAAACCGTAAAGGCTTTGGCTTCAATTAACTATGTTGATACAAAATCACGCGGTTTCGGTAACTCAATGTCAACTATCTACGGTTGGGCTATCAACAAAGATATGAGTGATTACCGTACACTTGAAGGTTATCCTAACTGGTCAAATAGATACGATGATTGGGCTTCACTTACTGACAGTCAGCGTATTAATGCTACTCTATCTCCGTATTACAGCCGTTATATGGACGATTCAAAGACTGAAAGCACACGTGTTATCCTCAATGGTTCACTTTCTTGGGAACCAATCAAGAATCTCGTCTTTACTGCAAAAGTAAGTAACGACCGTTCTCACTCTACTTACGATTCTTATACTCGTCAACGTTTCAAAGGTGACGAATTTACTGTTTCACTTGATGATCTTAAGAATAAGAAAAATGCACTTTATGAAGCTTACGCTTCACGTATGGGTACGTATTCTTTCACTCCTTCAAGAGGTAATAAATTAGTTGTACAAGGTCTTATTAACTATTCTTACGATATTACAAAGGACCACAACGTATCAGCATTCGTCGGTGGTGAATACACTGAGTACAATGGACTTGAAGCAAGTATTGATGGTACTGAATTTATTCTCGGCGGTGACTTCTACTCATTTAATAATATCTCAGACAACTGGTTCTCTACTTCAAACGTTTCTCTTTACCACACAAGCTGGAACAAATACGGTTATTTCGGTGAACTCCGTTATGACTACAAAGGTATGGTACAAGTATCTGCAACAGGACGTATCGATACTACTTCTCGTTTGCTTCAAGCAAAGAAAAATTCTTACTTCTATCCGTCAGTAACTGCCGGTGTTATCTTCTCAGAACTTTTCAACTTGCATAACGACTGGTTCTCTTACGGTAAAATCCGCGGTAACTGGGCAAAAGTAGGTAAGGACTGTTCAAGTTACCTTTTCACTCCTTCTTATAAGAAATGGGCTACATTCCCTGACGGCGGTTTCTCTATTGACCCGACTACTGCAATAGCAGATAAGAATCTTCAGCCTGAAATGATCAAAACATGGGAGATCGGTGCTGACTTGCGTTTCTTTAATTCAAAGACAAGACTTGACGTCGCATACTATTCTACAATAGCCGACAACCAAATTGTGACAGTTCGTGTATCACCGGCAGCAGGTACTATTCTTCAGACACGTAATGAAGGTGCTCTTGAAAATACAGGTGTTGAAGCAACACTCAGCCAAGACATTATTCAAAGCCGTGACTTCCAATGGACAGCAACTCTTAACTTCTCTCTTAACCGAGGTAAGGTAAAATCATTGCCTGACGGAATTATTGAAATTCAAGGCGGACAATTCGGTGATATCTTCGCATCTGCTTACCTTAACGGTTCAAGTACTTCTATCACAGGTAAAGATTACCTCAGAACTGATGACGGTCAAGTAATCTGTGACGAAAACGGTTATCCTAAAATCAATCCTACAAAGAGTGTTCTTATCGGTAATCGTGAACCGGACTTCTTGCTCGGTTTCGGCTCTAACTTCACTTGGAAAGACCTTTCAGTGTCATTCCTCGTTGACGGACGTGTAGGTGGTGACGTTGCAAACGTTACAGGTCGCGGACTCCTTTCAAATGGTCAGGCTTACATTCTTGAAAACTATCGTAACCGTGAAGCAATCTTCAAAGGCGTAGTAGAACAAGCCGACGGAACATACGCTCCGAACACCAAGCCTATCATTCTTGACCAACAGACAATCTCGAACTACTTCTACAACGTATCTTCAAACTTTATCGAAGACGGTTCTTACATTCGTTTGAGTTACGTGACAGTAGCATACGATTTCAGCAAATATATGAAGAAACTCGGTGGCTCAAACCCAATCAAAGGTCTTAAATGTTCTCTCACAGGACGTAACCTCTTCCTTCTTACCAAGTACACCGGCAGTGACCCTCAAATCATGAATGGCGTAGCATCAGGTACAGGTAGCATGGGTATTGATAACTACTCAGTTCCATCACTCCGCAGCTTCAACTTTAACGTGAACTTAACATTCTAATAATCTTCCTCAATAGCAAAAAAGATATGAATAAATTAAAATATATAGCACTGTCTCTTCTGTTGGGGATAAGCCTCACCGGTTGTGAAGATGTTCTTAAAGACAATGTCAACCCGGACAAGGCTCACACCAACGAACCGAGTCAAGCACTTCCGGTATTGGTTTTCTATGCAAATCAATCCGTATATGACCATGCAGAATATTACATCTACTTGTCACAGTGCCTCACCACTATGGGTAAAAGCCAGACCGGTTCTTACGCATATAAGAGCGGTTGGGAATTTCTTTCAATGAACCGTCACCCGCAGTGGCGTCGTCACTTCTACGATATAGGCCGTAACGGTAATATTCTTATTGAAAATTCCAAGTCCGTTAATTCTCCGAACTTTGAATTGATTGCCCGCACTATCCAGTTGATGTCAATGCAGCTCACTACTGATGCATTCGGTGATATGCCGCGTACTGAGGCTTACCTCTCAAATGCTCCTAAATACGATACTCAAGCATCTATATATAAATATATGTTTGAAGAAATTGATGAGTTGTGCAAACTTTACGAAGACGATAACTATATCAACAATCCATCAAACCTTCCTATTTCTCAAAGTATGGACCGCATCTATGCAGGTGACCTTAAGATGTGGAAAGGTCTTGTATATGCTATCAAGGCTCGTCTTCTTCTCCGTAATATTCCTAACATTGATACAAGTGCCGCTACTTGCCAGGCTATTTATGATGCAGCTCAAAAAGCCATAGACATCTGGCGTTCAGGTGACCTTCGTTACGGCGCATGGTTCGGTAATGAACCTCGTTACGTATTCTCAGGCGGTACAGGTGAACAAAACGCTCCTTGGAGTGAAAGCCAACCTAAAATCAATTCTTGGGAATCTCGTGACAACCAACTTGATAAAGCTGTTCCTTCTAAATTCTTTGCAGTTGACCTTCTCGGTCTTCTTAATCCCGGAACTGACAACCAAGGTACTTGGAACCGTGATAACGGTTATGGTACAGACCCTCGTTTGTTCTTGCTTATGGTACCGCAGGAAGGTCCTAAATCAGTAATTGTATCTGCTCCAACTGTAATGTACCGCTGCCTTGAAAACAACATCGGTGCAGGTTCTACTTACAAACAAGCACACTATCCTAAACTTTACGCAGGTGCATACGCAGGCGGAATTGATGCTTACAACTGCTTGTTCACAATGGAAGAACTTTACTTCATTCAGGCAGAAGCACAGTACTGGATGGGCAATAAAGCTCGTGCTTGTCAACTCGCTAAAGAGGCTACTCAACACAATATTGAACGTCATCTTGAACGTTTCCTTGCAGACAATGAGGGTCTTTACCCGGGTGAAGGTTGCGTGCCTAATAAGAACGAAAAGGTTAACGAAACTAACCGCTTACGTTTTGAACACATTGAAACTGCGTTCCTTGAGAACTTGGCAAGTTCTGTAAAGCCTAAGACAAAAGCATGTACTGAAGTAGGTAACAAACACTGGTTCTTTGACGAAGCAAACTACACTCTTTCTGACCTTATGGAACAGAAATACATCTCAATGTATATGCAACCGGAACAATTCACTGATATGCGTCGTTATCACTTCTCTGACAAGCGTAACAACTATGGTATCGGTGATGCTCAAGAAATCATTTATCCTACACTTCGTCGTCCTTACAACCTGTACTCTGCTTACTGGGTTGACGGTTTGACTGAAGCTGAAAAGGAAAATACTTGGATTCAACGTCTAAACTACGACCCTGAAACTGAAGATAAGTACAACAGACAAGAACTTGAACGTCTTGGTGCTTACAAGAACCATCAATGGCTCCGCAAGCCTATGATTTGGGCGGAACAGGCAGGCACACGCAAAAGTTTGACTGAAGAATAACTCGTAAAAAGTTTTATAATCAACATTTAACGATAAAACGATATGAAATTATTATATAAATCAAGTATTCTGGCTTTTGCATTAGTCGCTCTTTCTTCTTGCGCTAAGCACGATTTGTTTGACGACCAAACGGAAATGGGTGAAAGACTCCCGACTTGCTATTGGGAAGTGACTTCCACTGCATGTAAAGCCGGAGAAAATTTCGAGTTCCAAGGTAAATACTACACTGAGGACAAGCATGTGCCTGATCACAGTGAAGTGTGGTACAAAATCACTCGTAATGAAACTGCTGAAGCAACAGTGAAGCTCTGCGGTACTACTCTCAAGTATACACAATCAGTGGCTAACTCTGACGTTGTCCGCGCTAATCAAAGCGTAGTCTCTTTCCCTCACTCTCTTGCTGAATGGGACGGACGCGAATTCGTAATCTCAGGACAAGTTCCTACTTCTTCTACTTTATCTTCTGTCACTTGGGCTAACGTTGCCACTTGGGACCAATTTAAGTTCGACAGCTTCTTCCCTGAAGGCTTTGCTGACGAGTTCAAGAAGACTGTAGTGGATTATCTTACTAAAGATGACACTTACTACGAAGCACTTAAATACGTTTACATCAACTATCCGTTCACAAACGAACAGTTTGCTGAAGCTAATGCCGCTCACGGTGTTAATCTTCCTACAGACATTCAGATGAAGTCCGATAACGGTACGGGTGACAAGTCTGACCGTTGGTTCGCTACAACTACTGCATATGAAGCAGGTATCGTAGGTTACTACTATATCACTCTTGATGAACAAGGTAACAAAGTTTACCACGAAGTGGCTAAGGACTATGAACCGATTGAAGGCATTAACTACTATCCTGTTTACAAATCTTGTAACTGGGTATTCTGCCGCTACGATGACGATGCCGGTGCTATCGTTTCAACAGTACGTCCGGAATACTATCCTGCATTCAAGCAACTCCTTGAGTTGATTTCTTTCGAAGAATGGATTTACGATAACAAGTCTTACGCTGTTAACTTTACTCGTAATTACGTTCTTGAGGCTGAGTTCCACGTATATGACACTGAAGGCAATGAAGGTATTGCATCAGATAAGCGTGAAATTACAATCAACTAATACGTCAAACTGCATAATAACATTCATTCACTATGAAATTATTTAATAAAATAGCCCTTATCTTCGCAGCTGCAGTCGCTATGACTGCCTGCGTTGACAAAGAAGCAGACTATATTAACATTCCTTCAGAGGATGTTGACTTTAGTTATAGTGTTGATGGCGACCAATACACGCTCGACTATTACGTAGTTTCGAGTATTCAGTTCACCAACACTTCCGCTAAAACGGGAACATTCACTTGGGACTTCGGAGACGGTACTACTTCTACTGAAGCTAATCCGGTTCACAAATACGCTAAAGCAGGTCAATACACTGTAAGATTAACTCTTGACGGAGTTGGCTACAAAGAAGAGCCTCTTATGATTTTTGACATTGCTCCTTCTCTTACTATCGAGAGTCAGTCAACTGATATTATTGAAATCAATGACACTAAGGTTTCATTCAAGCTCGCTCTTCCGAACCCTGAAAACCTTCGTGTACGCTACGAATGGATTTTCCCTGACGGTACTGTTGATGCTAACGGTAAGCCTATCACTTCATTTACAGGCTATGCTGAAAGCGATGGTACTGTTCAATATCCGGGTGAAGTTTCTTTCAAGAATATCGGTTCTCAAAAGATTGAAATCCAGACATACTTTGACCTTGATGGTGAAAACCGCCGTCTTGACGACGCATACTTGAATGTACAAGTAGGTTCTTCTATTGAGGCTCCTACACTTTACTACGCTCAGCGCGATGGTAATATCAAGGCTATAAAACTAATCGATTCTTCTTTACTTCCTAAGGGGACTAAGGTGATGCCATTCGATATGGGTGTCAAATCAGGTAACTCTCCTTTCAACATCTGCTACGGTGAAGTTGAAACCGAAAATGAAGAAGGTGCTTTAGTTAAAGAAGGCTGGATTTATATTCTCGATGCCGGTAAACAATATTACTATGTAAACGATGAATCCGGTACACTCGGTGACGGTCTGATCACTGCTATGCGTGTTGACGGTACAGGTGTTAACACTGTTATTACCAACGTCGGCGGATATGCATTCAATGACCCGTTCCAAGGTTTCGTCGCAAACGGTAAGTTGTATTATTCTGACCGTAACCAGGGTGTAAGTGCTATTGATCTCACTGCTCGCGGTGAAGTAGTAGGTGCTACATCTGCAGGTCAACGTTCTGAATACACATTCCATAATGAATATATTCCTTACTACGGACGCGGTATTTCTTTCGGTGCTATCTCAGCAGGCCACTATCGTGATTCAAATGGTGTGTGGTATTGGGCTAAGAACTATTCAGGTAACGGTATCTACCGTTTCAAAGACTCTGATATCTATACTACAAAGGCTGATGCCGATAAGGCTGAATCACCTTACCAAATCATTTGCCAAGGTATTAAACTTCGTACATTCACTATCGACGAAAAACGTAAGCAACTTTACATCTGGCGTCTTTCTGCTAATGAAGGTCTTAATGTGTACAACTTGCCTGATTACAACAGTACTGTTGCTATGGGAGATGCTACTGTTAAAATCGCTATGGAGGCAGACCCGATCAATACTACAGATGAAGAAGGTGTTTACACCAGTCAGCTCGCTCTTGATAAGGAAACAGGTCGTGTTTACTTCGGTTTCCGTCCTGTAGCAAATGATGCTTCTCGTCTTGGTCAAGGTATCGTTTACTACGACCCTGATAAGAAGAAATGTTTCCGCTATGGTGAAACAAGCGATGCTATCCTCGGTGTGTGCATCAATCCTAACAAGACTAAATTGTTTTGATAATATTTAGTTAGTAAATAAAATTAATTGAAGAGGTCGCATCGCATTGATGCGACCTCTTTTCTTTTACTTGTTTCTGACACAATTTATACTTTAAAGTTGAAATCTGACCACAAAATATGAAAAATAGAACAAAATATTAGGTTCTTAGGACAAAAATGAGTACCTTTGCAGCCGTTTTTAATTAATAATCCTATTTTATGAAGAAAATAGCTACATTGTTCGCAGCGATTGCGACTACACTTTCTCTCTATGCGGAGGGATACCAGGTAAATTCCCTCAGTGCGAGACAAAATGGTATGGGACATACCGGTACTGCACTAAAGCTCGGAGCTGAAAGTATGTTTTTTAACCCTGCAGGTATGGGTTTTATGAATAAGAAAATTGACTTTAACAGCTCTTTTACCGCAATCTTTGCCACTGCTAAGGCTACTACTCCTGAAGGCGAAGAATTCAAGACTGATAATCCCGCAAGCACTCCATTGAGTTTTAACCTCGGTTTTTCCGTTTATGATAATTTGAAGGTGGGTGTATCCTTTTATACTCCCTACGGAAGTAATATCAACTGGACTAATGACTGGGACGGTGCATTGCTTAATCAAAAGGTAAAACTTTCCACTTACACTGTGCAGCCTACTGCTTCCTGGAGAATACTCCCGAACTTGTCTGTCGGCGCAGGTCTTATGATTACTTGGGGTAAAGTTGACCTTAACAAGGGACTTATTTCTCCTACTACTCTTGACTATATGCTTGCTCAGCAAGGAGTACAACAGCGCTTCGGAGATATTGTTCCTGCATCAGTGAACCTTAAAGGTACTGCTGACGTTGCTCTCGGCTACAATGTAGGTGTGCTTTATGATATTAACGACCAATGGTCACTCGGCTTGAATTATCGTTCCAAGATGATGATGAAAGTTGAGGCCGGTACTGCTACTGTAAGTTACGCTAACGATTTGGCTAAATATATTCTTGAAGAAAAAGTAGGACTTATCAATGAAGCAGACTTCAGGGCAGAAATGCCTTGCGTATCCGTGCTTAACTTCGGTGTTAGTTACAAGCCAATCAAGTCGCTTACTCTTGCTGCCGATTTCCAACTCTCTTTCTGGAAGCAATACCAAGACTTGAACATTGATTTCTTAAGTGAAAAACTTCAAGGTTTTAACCAACATATCTTGAAGGACTATAAGAACTCTATGACTTATCACCTCGGTGCGCAGTGGGCAGCTACAAATCGTCTTGACCTTCGTGCGGGACTTATGATTGACACTGCGCCTATGCATCAGGATTGCTATAATCCTGAAACTCCCGGTATGACTAAAATAGAGCCGTCTGTAGGTCTTTCATTCCGTCCTGTAAAGAATTTTGCAATAGATTTCTCTATGCTGTACGTTGCAGGTCTCGGTCGCGATAATGCTACTTGCACTTACGAGGATTTGCTCCTCAAGGCTGCAGGTTCACCGAATTACGTTAAGGAATTTACTGCAGACTATAAAGTGAATGCAGTTTGCCCTGCAATCGGTGTTTCTTTATGGTTCTGATAAATATTTTTCATAAAAAAAACAGCGAGGTGTATCAGGTGATATGCCTCGCTTTTTTGTCGTGTATGCTAAAGTATTTCTAAGGCGATAGCGGCACACGCTTCAGCATCTGCAAGAGCATTGTGATGGGCTGAGAGGTCAAACCCGCAGGCGGCTGATACTGTGTCTAATTGATGATTAGGCAGTTTATTGCCGAAATGTCTGCGAGCCGCTCTGCAAGTGCAAAAAAAGGTATAGTCCGGGTAGGTCATACCGTATTCCCGAAATGCTGCTTTGAGGCAACCTTCATCAAAGGGACTGTTATGCGCCACGAGGGGCAACCCTTCTATTTTCGGCTCTATCTCTTCCCACACTTTAGGAAACGAAGGCGCATCTTCCACGTCTTCTATCGTAAGTCCGTGGACGGCTGTTGTGAAGCGGGTGAAAAATTCAGGATAAGGATAGATAAGACTGTAATATTCATCTACGATTTTTCCATTGCGCACTATCACTACACCTACGCTGCACACGCTTGAACGGTGCTGATTGGCTGTCTCAAAGTCTATTGCTGCAAAATCTTTCATTGTAATGTGAAAATTAAAGGAGATACACTATCTTTCCGTGTAACTCCTTTATTTAACGAAAATAAATGCGTAAAATTACGTCATTTCCCTTATTTTTCAGATACGAGTCGCTATCTCATTACCAAAAAGTGCCAATATTGGCAACTTTTGGTAATGGGGATCATTCTTATTCATAAATAAATATTATCTTTGCATTACCAAAAAGTGCCAATATTGGCAAAAATTAGTAATGCTATGATAGAAATTAAAAGAGATAGATACCTTAAGCAGCTGATTGCAAGTCGCCAAAATGGTTTTATCAAGGTAATAACAGGGCTACGCAGGTGTGGAAAGTCTTACCTTCTGAATGTGTTATTCTATCATTATCTGTTAGATAATGGTGTAGCCGAAGATCATATCATTCGGGTTGACCTTGAGGACCGTTTAAATAAAGAACTTAGGAATCCGGATGTGATGCTTCATTACGTCCATAGTAAAATTAAAGATAATAGTCTGTATTACATCATTATTGATGAAGTACAGTTAATGGACGAATTTGTAGATGTGTTAAATAGTTTTCGTCATATAGATAATGCGGATACATACGTTACCGGCAGTAATTCTCATTTGTTATCCTCAGATATTCCGACAGAGTTTCGCGGTCGTGGGGAAACAATACACGTAAATCCATTGTCATTTGCTGAATTTTATTCAGCAGTAGGGGGTGATAAGCAAGATGCTTGGCGAGAATATTACACATACGGAGGTCTGCCACTTATTCAATCGTTTGAAACTGAACAAAAAAAGATAAGCTATCTGAAAAATCTGTTTGAAACTGTTTATTTGGCAGATATTATTGAGAGGCATAATGTTCAAAATGAGAATGAAATGAGGGAACTCGTTCTCATAATGGCTTCTTCTGTTGGCGCTCCTTGCAATCCGACAAAACTTTCTAATACCTTTAAGAGCGTAAAAAAAGTAAATATTAGCAATAAGACTATTGCTAATTACCTTAACTATCTAACGGATTCTTTTCTTCTTAACAAGGCTGTCAGGTACGATATCAAGGGTAAAAAATATATTAACTCTCTCTCTAAATATTATTTTTCGGATATTGGCTTGAGGAATGCAATTCTGGATATGCGTCAACAAGAAGAAACGCATATTATGGAGAATATCATTTACAATGAATTAATTATACGTGGATATAGTGTTGACGTTGGAATGGTGGAACTTAAGAATCAAGATAAAGAGGGTAAGTGGATTCGAACGCAACTTGAAGTGGATTTTGTTGCTTGTCTTGGTAGTAAAAAGTATTATGTGCAATCTGCATTGTCTATTCCAAATAGGGAAAAGGAAGTGCAAGAGTCTCGTTCATTGGTTAATATCAACGATTCTTTCAAGAAGGTTATCATAGTGAGAGATTATATAATGCCGCGTAGAAATGAACAGGGAATACTTACTTTAGGTCTTTTTGATTTTCTCCTTAAAGAGGATAGTTTGGATTTTTAATTGTTATGTAAGGCTATAAAATGTTGTTGCCTTTTTGATATATAAAATTAACAACGCATGCTCTGTGAGCGTGCGTTGTGGAGGAGATGGGTATTCTGTCACAGCAATGCGCCTACGTGCTTATACAGTGTTACCCACAGCAGTACGTGTCCAACGTGCTGCGATGATAACTAATATTCTGAAATGAAAGGGTTATATAATCTCATTACCAAAAAGTGCCAATATTGGCAACTTTTGGTAATGGACTATTTTCGGGTTAAGATTTATTGTGTGAAATGTTCTTAATCCATTTTATGGCACTCAAGCGACGGAGTTGATTGAATCCTACTGTCTGCCAAGATGGTATTTTGTCAAATCTGCGACGGATAGCAGGAATATCGAGAAGAAGGAATACTGCGGTTGTAAATATTGAGAGCCATAACACTATCCCGAATACTTGTTTTGCTGCTACTGCCATCTGTGATTTAAGGAACTGCTCCATATATTCGCTGAAGTTGAATGATGACATATCTATTTGTGATAGTGTCAGATTTGCTCCGTAGCGTGAAAGGTCGTCATTCATGTAGTGATTGAACAGGGTAGTGTATATTGCATAGCCCACGGCACCGGCAAGGTACATGTGGAAGATGTTAAATACGCTTAGTCCCATAAAGAAATGTTCCAAGTCGTGAATTACTTGCTCAAGTGACCACATCAGTGATGCTGACAGAATAGCGTAACCGATACCACGGAAAAATATCGGTACTCGGAATTGTTCAATGTTTATATTGACGTCAAGCAGGCTATAGAAGCCGAAGGCATATATAGCTATGCTTCCGAATCCTATCGCAAGCAGTTTCCATACCTTGAATTTCCACACGGCAAGCCACATAATGCTGATGAAAACACCTGTGTATATTCCCGGAAGTACCCACATAAGCAGTTTCTCCTTAGTTAATGGTTCGAGGTCATATACTTCGCTATACACTATTTCTTCTATTGTGTGCTGACTGCCTAAAAGAATTTCAGCCATTGCGATTGCAATCCATATAGCCACGACGTTTTTCGACGTAAATACTTTTGGAGTAATATACGGATTGTTGATATGCGTGAAGTGGTACATCAGGTATGCGAGCAGAATCAGTGATAGTCCGGCGAGTATCCTCAAGTTTCTATTATAAAACCACATTTTATAGTCTCCGTAGAGGAAAATATAACTCACGGTGAGCATAAGGATGCAAACTACTAATGCTCCGAAAAAGTCAATTCCTTTCAGTGACAATGGTTTGGGCATCGGGCAGAACGGCTTGCAGCAGAGAATTTGCACGAGAATGACGAAGCACATTGTGGCGACAGTCACATAGTGCATCATTTCCCATGAAAAGTGATAGCCGAACCAAGCGGCAACGAATCCTGAACCCTCGATAGATGTCAGAAGGATTATATGCAGCACAGGGAAGAATACTCCGAAGTCTCTCTTGGGTGTTATCCATAGCTGGATATTACTCATACACTCGAATGTGCCTTGGATTTTTGCCATTCCGGATATAAAACACAAAACCCAAAGTAACGGCAGGTTCTGAGTGTGAAGTACGAGCATATTGCATACGCCTACTGTCACGGCTGAGGCGCAGAGTAGTTGCTTGTTCGTGAATCGGAATTTCATTCGGAATAGCAGCGGAAAATATATTGCCATACCTGCAAGGGTGGCATAAAGACACATCAGCAAGTCTTCAATCATAAAGTTTGTTGCCCCTTGTATGTCTTCGAGCGAACCTAAGTAGAATCCGTTTGAAAACTGAAAACAAAAGGCTGTAAGAACGTATAGCCACGGGCGTAATGATTCGGGTACGAATGTCTTGAACATCGGCATACTGAACCCTGCATTTGCCGGAGGTGGCGGTGGCATCACATACATTTCAGTGTCCTCCTGTATTTTTTTTAATATTCTATTTCACATTCAAGGTTGTAACCTGCACGTAGCTTTGCAAGGTCCTCGGGTTTGTTGCCGTCAAGAGAAATGCGGAGCGTTACGCGTTGTTCCACTTTTACGAAATTTCCGGTAGCATTGTCTATCGGCATGAGGCTGAATGCCGAGCCTGTGGCATCAGATATTCGCTCCACAGTGCCAACGTATTTAACGCCCGGTACTGCATCTGCTTTGATGTTAACTTTGCTGCCTACGTTGATATGGTCTAATTGCCCCTCTTTATAGTTTGCTTCAGCCCATATCTCGTTGCTATCCACGATTTCCGCTAATGTCTGTCCGGGAGCAACGAGTTGTCCTTCTTGTATATCTTTAGAGCCTGTAATTCCGTCACAAGTGGCGATAATATAGCAGTAAGACAAGTTGAGTTTTGCGAGGTCAACGGCTGCGCGAGCGAGGTTAAGGCTTGCTTCTGAAGCGGCAAGGTGATGACCTTGTTCGCTTTTAACTGCATTCTGTACGTTTTTGTTGCGAAGCATCTGCTGGTACCTTGCATTTGCGGAGAGGTAAGCAGTGTGGTAATTGTCGTATTGTTGTTGTGTCACCGCTTTTTGCGCGAGTAGAGCCTCAAAGCGAGCATCTTCCTTTTTAGCGTTTTCCATATTTACTCTTGCTTCTTCAATGGCGGCATCGGTAGTGTAAATATTTGCATCCGTGGTGTGAATACTGCTTCCTGTAGCCTTTGTGGTCTGTTCAAGTCGAGCAAGGTCTGCCTCTGCTTGAGCGAGTCTCAGGCGGAACTCGGAGTCTTCCAGGATTACGAGAGTGTCGCCTTTCTTGACTTGAGAATATTCCTCAAATCGAATTTCACGTATAAAGCCTTGTACACGAGTGTTTTGCGGAACAATGTTTTGGCGTACTCTTGCGTTGTCCGTGTACTCTATATCGCCAAAGTGAGTGAAATTGACAATCACGATTATTGCGCCAACGATAAGGCAGATGATTATTACGGAGTTATAGATGTATTGAGTAAGTTTTTTCTTGTCCATAGTGGTAAGTGTTATTAAATTGTGCCTGACAGGCGTTTGAGATTATAATAGTTGTAAATGATGTTGATGCGGCTGTTGACGAGTGCAAGTTGTGCATTAAGTCGCTGATTGGCAGCATCTACCATATCCGTCACGAGTGCAAGACCGTTTGAGTAACGGTTAAATATTATATCGTAGTTTTGACTTGCGAGTTGTACGCTCTTTGTGTTTGTCTCCAGTTCTGCAAGGCAAGTCAGATAGTCCGTGTAAGCGGCTTGGATAGAGTTTTCAACGGATTCCGCAAGTGCTTCGTGGCTTTCTCTGACTTGTCGTGTGGCAGTGCGTGCTTGCTTAACCTTCTTGTTGCTCTTGTATAGAGAGCCGAGGTTGTAACTGATGTTTACACCCACGTACCAATAGTGAAAATTGTTATTGAGGTTAGGGATTTCAAATGTGATAGGTCCGTCAATATGGTCTTCTGCGAAGAGTGCTATCTTTGGTAACCGTTCACTTTGCTCCAATTTTTCTTTTTGTTCACTCATTTTGATACCGAGTTTTGAGCGGAGCAGTGAAGGTGCGTACTGTGTAGCATAGTTTTGCCATTCTGTCTCACCGGTATTATTGTACCCCTCAAGTTCGAAGTCATCTGAAGTAAGGATATTTATGTTTTCATCTATCCCAAGCGTTGTTATCAGTTGATGATTGATAATTTTAGCTTTATTGACAGCCTGCGTTTTGGCAAGTTTGAGATTTTCGAGTTGTAATTCGTAGCGAGTGATGTCATTTTGCAGCACTACTCCCTCGGTGTATCTGCTGTGAGTGAGGGCGAGCAGTGAGTCCGTAAGAGCAATATTCTCGTCAAAAACTTTTATCTGATTTTGCAAACTGTGGAGCTGCAAGTAAAAACCTGTGATAAGAAATCTCACGTTGTTTCTGTTTTCAAGTGCATTAACCTTTGCAATGTCGTTGCTCAGCTTTGCAATGTCGATATCTGCCGTAACTGCGCCTCCGGTATAAACCGCCCATGATGCTTTAAGGGCAAAATTTGTTCCGAGGTGTGGAATATGCACGCTTGCACCGTTGCTGAAATCTCGGTCCGTGATGTAGCCGTTTCCGAGATAAGATGCTGAAAGTGAAGCGTTAATATCAGGTAATCTTTCAGCCTTTGCTGAAGAAATTCCCTGTGCTGTTTCTTCAACGGTGGAGTTGAAACTTTTGATAGATGTATTGTTTTCTTCTGCTGTTTGGTACAATTGGTCAAGACTCATTGTGAGATTTTGTGACCGGGAATGCAGTGAACCCGGTCCGCCTGCCATCACTATGCATACAGCAACGGCGAGCAGATGTTTCTTGCTCATATAGTAAGTTTAAGTGTAAACAATTGATTTTTCGCTTAATAGATGGAATACCGTAGTTTGGGTATATATTTGTTAATTAATTTATTACGGCTTTTGTGTATAGTATTAGCGTTGACAAGCCACACCCCATTTGTGGAATTTGCAAATAGGGTTTACGTTAGCGATGCGTAGATTTTTGTGGCGTAAAGTCATATAAATATGCGTTTGTGACTGCAAAGTTACTGCTTTTTTTGTTTTTATAGGCTTTATTGTTAATGATTTTTAACAGCGTGACTTGTTTAGGCTGTTTATTTCCCCCCCCCCACCTCGTACGCTCGCCGAGCGCGCGAGGTGGGGGAAGGTGTGTTTGCTATCACCGCATGGCGCACTACGTGCTTATACGGTGTTTCTTACAGCCGTGCATCTCCGATGCACTCTGATGACGATATCTTCATCTGCTAAATCCTTTACCATTGTCCGCACATTTCCGATACATACTGATATTAAAAATTATAAGTAGTAAATCAAGTTGCTATAATTTCTATTCGTAAATTCTGTGCATTTGCACAGTTTTGACGAATAGGAATAGTTGATTAAGGATAAAAATAGGCTGCATCAGTATAGACACAGCCTGTATAGTTTGGTTATGAGGGGAGACCTGTGATTACCAGTTTACTTTTTCGTTGAGGATATTTCCATCGTTGGCATCTTCTGCTGTGAAAGTGTTGCCGCGGTACTGGACACAGAGCATTACGAGCGGTTCGTTGCCGTTGTTGCGAACTGAGCGTTTGCCGTCAGGTGCTACTCTTACCACGCTGCCTTCTTCAATAGGGAATACTTCGCCATCTACTTGGAATTCACCTTTTCCACTGAGGAAGAAGTAGAGTTCTTCGTGATTTTTATGTGTATGGAGAAAACCGGTTTCGCTGCCCGGTGCAAATGATTGGAATGAAAATTCACCACCTGTTGCTCCTACTGCTCCGCCACCGAATACTTTGCCCGGGATTTTTACTTCCGGTCCGAGTTCAAGAACGTAGTCGTTAAGATTGGAGAATTTACCGAAGTTTGCTGCAGTTACGTTTGCAGTGCTGATAATTGTTTTTGGAGTTTTCATATTGAATTGACGTTTAGTTGTTATTTCGTTTTGACGATGCAAAATTATGCACTGAAAGTGTTGTATACAAGAACGTACTTTTGAGTTACTACGTTACCTTGAGGTAACTTTTATTGACTTTCAATGTGTTAACAAAATCATTTTTATAATTGTTTAACATTGGGGAGTTGGTGTATATTTCGGATATTAGTTACTTTTGAACACTAATAAGAATATTAATAAGTTATGGCACGTCAGATAAAAGAAATTATTTTTCAGGATTGTCCTATCCGCAATATTCTTTCGCGTATTTGCGGCAAGTGGCAGTTAGTGATTATTTACACGCTTAAAAATTCCGGTAACACACGTTTTTCCGCTTTATTGAAGAAGATTCCGGACATTTCGTCAAAAGTCCTTATTTCATCTTTGCGCTCTCTGGAGGCAGACGGGCTTGTGAGCAGGAAGATTTATCCTGAAGTTCCGCCGAAAGTGGAATATATGCTCACTCCCCGTGCAATGACATTTATTCCTGTCTTTGAAAACCTTGTAAACTGGTCGCTTGATAATATGACGGGCATTATGAAGGATAGGGCAGAGTACGATAAAGTGAAGATGGCTTAGGAAAGGTCCGACCCGTCCGACCGGTCTGACTCAATCATTCTTTAATTTTCCTGAAAGGAAAAATTTTTCGCATTTTTGTCTTATTTTTGCAGTCGGTATTAAACTTAACGATTAATTTTCCATCATAGGAAGAAAAACAGAAAGTTCACTTTTAAACATTACGACAATGAAAAGATTTTTTTACATTATGACAATCTGCCTCGTTTGCGGTGCAATGATGATACCGGAAATATCCGCTTCTGAAAGAGGCTCGCGTAATGGCAGCGAACAGCGTGACCGTGGCGGAAGACAAGGCAGTCAACCTAACCGTCCGAGCCGTGGTAACAATGGTAATAGAGATAATCGTCATCAAGATAACGGAGGTGATAAAGGTTCTTCTTACCGTCCGGGTAATAACGGTGGACGTCCTGACCATGGCGGCAGACCTGATAACGGCGGTTACCGTCCGGGTAATAACGGCGGTCGTCCTGATTACGGACACAATCACGGCGGACACGACGGATACCATCATGACCATGGCGGTTACAGACCGGGCCCGGGTTATGGTGGCAATCACTACGGACACATAAACCGTCCTCCACAACGTCCTTATCGTCCTGCTCCTTGTCCTTATCATCGTCCTGCACCACCTGTACATTATCGTCCGCATTGCCATATCAGTCCATTGCAAGCAATATTGGGAGTGGCACTCGGAGTGGCATTTGATAATTCAGTAAACATTTTCCTCGCTCGCAACTATTACGTTGACGGATATGCTGACAACTATCTGTATATGAGAAATCTGAATGCATATAATTACACTTGGCCCGATGTGATGCTTTACTATAACAACGGCTACCTTGCATCATCGCAATTCAGTTATTCAACGTCAAACTATGATGGCTACCGTTACAATAATCTTTACAATCAACTTTACAATATGTACGGTGCACCGGCAGTTTCACAGTCAATAGCAAACGGCAGAAGAGTGACATGGTGGGGCTATGACAATCAATACATCACCCTCGAATTCCAATCAGTCTATAACTACGGCTCAGGTATCAGATATTACACTAATCTGATAATAGGATGATTAGGAAATCAGGAAAAGTCCGACCCGTCCGACTTCCTCCCATTTACTCTCTGAATAATTCTCCACCTGAGATATCATAGAAGCGGTCAAAGAATTCCTTTAGGAGTCTTATGACCGTTTTCTTTTTTTTCTGTTCGCAAAGCTCCGCGGTTCCGTATAGTTCAATTTGTGGTATTGATTCTTATAAAGAGTCTCTTCCAAGTTCTGATTTAACTTTTTCAACTTCATCAATGAGTTGTTGTTCAGTAGGTAGATAAAGTTGATATTTTGAGGCTAATATCGTATTATTATCTTCCGGAAGTGACATTTTGACTAATGTGTCATTTTTCTCAGAGCAAAGAAGTATGCCGATAGTCGGGTTTTCATCAACAGACTTTTCATACCTATCGTAATAGTTGACATACATTTGAAGTTGACCTAAATCTTGGTGAGTTACCTTTCCAGTCTTTAATTCAATAATAACAAAACACTTCATTAGTCTATTATAAAATACCAAGTCAGCAAAAAACTCGTCATCTTCAAGGATAAGTCTTTTCTGACGTGCAACGAATGTAAATCCATTACCGAGTTCAAGAAGAAATTCTTGTAAATGGTCAATTAATGCAGTTTCAAGTTCTGATTCGTAGTAATGTGCATTTTTCTTTAAACCAAGAAATTCAAGCACCATAGGATCTTTTATAATCTCATTGGGTGATTCCGGTATTCTTTCTCGTCTTGCAACTGCCAAAACGGACTCTTTGTCGGCGCTTAATAATAGTCGTTCATATAGCATTGAATGAATTTGTCTTTCCATTTCCCTTGCAGTCCAATTATTATTTGCTGCTTCAAGTTCGTAGTACGCTCGTTTGTCTTTATCTGATATCTGAATAAGTGTGCGGTACTGAGTCCAGTTAAATTGTGAACGCAGTGCGTTCACTTTTGGGTATTCAAGATAGAACTGGCGGCTGAAATTGAGTTGGCGGTATGAAAAGCCGCTACCGAACTGAGGTTCGAGTTGATTAGCAAGATTTTTAATAAGTCCGGTTCCATATTCGGCACGAATATTTCCACATTGTTCTTCTTCAACAATTCTTTGTCCTATATGCCAATACATCAAAACACGACAGAAATCTACTGACCTGACAGCGTTACTACGTGATTCTTTTATGATGTGAATTATGTCATCTGTAATCATAGTGAGTCCATTTTAAGTTTATTCGAGTTGGTGTCAATCACTGCTGTCCACGAAAAATATTTAACACTTTAGAAAGTAACAAATTGTAAGTC
>SAMEA104315426__coassemble_385_pt1 | contig 29611 bp, 19 predicted proteins | sample SAMEA104315426__metabat2_low_PE_027 | metagenome-assembled genome bin SAMEA104315426 (sample SAMEA104315426) | gut metagenome | biome: Monkey gut; feature: monkey-associated habitat; material: faeces | place: China | collected 2013 | reverse complement strand
TTATTTAAGACTCTGCCAAACAATTAGTTAACTATTTTCTGAATATCCCTATATAGTGTGCTTTTATATTTGAAAAATTAAATCTTAATAGAGTAAAAGATTCACTGTTCATACTCTGAGACTCTCGGCTGTAAAAGACGCAGAGTAAACACTTTGTGCGTCACCCTGAGATGATATAGTGGATTTTAGAATGTTTTCACTATAATATCTATCACAGACCGCACGGTCTCCGAGGTGCAAGTCGGGATAGCGAGTGCGTATTGTCACCGCATGGCGCACTACGTGCTTATACGGTGTTTCTGACAGCCGAGCCTCGCCGAGGCTCCAGGATGATGTAACTCCACCGTTCACTGACGGCAAAATGTTTCTGAAAACCTCTGAAAATTATACTTGGAAGCTTGTCATACACTAAACGAAACCCCAACTACTGTATTTCAAAAGGATGGGTTCGTGCTTTTACTGTTTATCGGGCAGCGATAGTTGCAAATATAATACTTACTCCACATAAATTAATTCTCTGAGGATAGCATCGGCTGTGAGGAGGGATTGTTCCGGAATGATGATGCGATTATCTTTTAGGATTAGTTTGCCTTGGGATATTAGTGCGGCTGATGTGAGAGTGAAGTAATTGGCGAGGTTGCCGGGATAGTGAGCTGCTATGCTTTCTTTGCTTAGTCCGTGACTTGTTCTGAGAGCGGTGATGATGGTGTCGTTGTATCGCTCTATATCGTTGGTGTATTCTTCTATGAAACAGGGGGTTACTTTATTGCAGATTGCGTCAATGTATTGCGGAATGTTGTTAGGGTTATATCTTCTTATTTTTCCGTCAAAACTGTGTGCGCTGCAGCCTATGCCTAAGTACGGTGTGCTATCCCAATACTTTGAATTGTGCTTCGCTTCATAGCCGGGCAGAGCAAAGTTTGATATTTCGTAATGGTTGTATCCGTTTGCTCGGGCGGTGTCACAAAGATAGGTGTACATTTCTATTGCTTCTTCATCTGTGGCTTCCTTGATGATACGTTTTTCCCTCTGCGAATAGATTTTTGTTCCTTTCTCAAATGAGAGAAGGTAAGCGGAGAAGTGTGGGGGATTGAAATTGAGGAGCGTTTGCAGTGATTTCTTAAATACGTCAAAAGATGATTTTGACACGTTGCCTGCGGGTAAGCCGTAGATGAGGTCGCAACTGTAGTTAAAACCTTTGCTCTTAATCAGCTCTATTGCTTCAATAGCTTTTGCTGCTGAATGTCTTCTGGAAATAATCTTCAGACAGTCATCGTCAAAAGATTGCACTCCCATACTTATACGGTTTATTCCGAAAGACCTATATAGATTCAGCAGGTCCGGCGTGACGTTTTCCGGATTAACTTCGATGGTAAATTCGGTCAAAGAATCTGTGATATAGGGCTTTAACCCTTGCAGCAGTGCGGTGATTGCTTTCTCGGACAATATAGATGGTGTTCCGCCACCGATATAAATTGTGGTGAATGGAGCAGGGACTTCATCAGCCCTCAACTTTAATTCTCCAAGAAGTGCGATGACATAGTCGTCTTGGTACTTCAGCATAGCCGTAGCAGAGAAAAAGTCGCAGTAGCTGCACTTTGAGCCGCAGAAGGGAATATGCAAATAAAGTCCGGAATCTTGTTTCATCACAAACTACAATTTATTTTCCTTACCGCATATAGGTGCAAATCTGCAATAATCGCAGTGATTACTGTCGCTTGTCTGCGTAAAAGGTACAGTTTCATCATATAGTTCCTGCATCTTGCTCTTAAAAGCTTCAGTAAAAGAATCTTCAAGTGTGATAGAAGTATTCGGGTCCTTTGTTGTCAAGAAATCAGTCACGTCAATATATTTAGTACCGTTTTTTATTTTCAAGTAATCAATAGGTGCGACGGCAAGAGTGCGGATTTTGTAAATCAAAGGAATTATACGAAGGTTTTTGTAGTTTTCCAATCCTTCTATTTTGTTTGATTTGATTAAATCGGGGAAGATTGTAGAGTAAAGGAACAGTTGGAAGATAGCTTTAGGATTATCCTTAGATACAAATAAACTTTCAATTCCGGCGAATTCCGTTTTATCAGAACCGGTCTTATAGTCCACGATTCTAATAGTCTTAGTTCCGTCATTAAATGTGACTTCGTCAATACGGTCAATAAATCCCTTGATGTTAATAGCGGTGCTATCATCAATCTTAAACGGGTGTTCAAATTTGTATTCAGAAGCAATATATCGATACTCCTTTATCTCATTTTTATCAAGATAATCTATTTCACACTTGAAGGCTCTTATCATAAAAGATTTCATAATGTCTGCGAGCATCTGCATTTCAGGCGGAATATCTTTTTCGATTGTGAGCGAAAGCGGATCGGAAATATTTGATACTGCGTAATAATTAGTCTTAAATGATGCAACGAGGGAATGTTCAATGAATTTTTCATCAATATTACTAAGAATATCTTTATTAAATATGTCAATATCCTTGTGTTCTTTATAGTACTCATAAAAATTTTGAAAAGCTTCGTGAAGGATAGTACCATACATAGCATCATCAACGTACGTCAATGCTTCATTTTCTTCACGGAAATCCGAAACGTATTCCAAGAAAAATTCAAGCGGGCAGGCGATATACTTGTTTATGGCACTGGCAGATAAAAACTGTCCGTTGCCATCAACAGGTTGTGTAGTGTATTTGCGTAATTGCTGTAAGATGGCGTCATCTTTCTGTACGATTTTCCCTTTGTCAGTGTCGTTAATTTTAGGAATTTCAAATAATCTTTCCTTAGGTTGACTGATATCAAAAGTGTATTGGATCTCAGAAAGTTTATTACCAAATGTTTTGCTGAAAATATTCTTAATCTGGTACAGGTAGCGAGACATCTCGGATTTTCCTTCACCTGAACGCGAGTCATAGACAAAGAAAACTCTCTTAGCCCTTGTCAATAGTCTATAAAAATAGTAGGCAAAAATGGATTCCTGTACGTCAGGAGTAGTAATCTTATATCCTTGGCGCAATTCGTAAGGGATAAGAGATTTTCTGAACAGTTTTTTGGGGTAAACTTTTTCATTCATAGACAGAATGATAACGTTTTCAAAGTCCAATGCTCTCGTTTCAAGTACACCCATTATTTGCACACCCATAAGGGGCAAACCTTCAAAGTTGACGGTTTCGTTAGACGCAAGTTTATGCATCATTTGTGCGAGAGTGTCCTTGTTTAAGAATATTTCATGCTTGGCACATAAGTCTTGAATCAAGAAAAGACTTTGACGGTATTTCTTAATGAAAGACTTTAACAAAATATCGTCAACAGCTTTGCTTTCAATACGTTTGAGCAAGTCGGCAATAGTGTCAAAAGTTTTTGAAGCATCATCAAAAAGAGGGAAATAACATTCAATAGAATTATCACCACACCTGTTAATTATCTCATCGCGCGGAATAATGTACTTATGTTCATTATTTGTCATATAAGACAATACGTCAACTAATTTCGGTTCGAATTTTCGCAGCAGGGGGTGGGCGAGCAGTTCCAGTATATCCGTATAAAAGAAAGAGTAACCTTCTTTTTCAGTTGTTCTTGCTTTATGCTCCAAGTTGATAACGGTCTTGATGAGAGAAGTCACAGGCGTGTTAGACATAGGATAGCCCATAGTGATATTTATCATCAAGCCCTTGTCACTATTATCCGAAGTTTTCTTTGATGATAGAGTCCCCGGAGGGAAAGACCTCAGCAAGTAAGTGCAGAGCGATTCGTCAGGCAGTACAATCGCAGTATTAACTTTGGTATTTATATCCTTATCATTTTTAAACAATTCCTCAATTTTAGTTGCGGCGAATTTTGTTTGCCCTACATTTGACGGAATGCCGATTATTTCAGCTTCAGGAATATTATCATTATGGTCTGCTATATCAAGTTCGCTTTTGTATTTGTTTTTATACTCTTTTACAAATCTGCCTGCGATATTGTATTCAGTGATAAAGGGCGATTCAGAATCCCAATAGAAGTCTCCGATACCCTTGAATTTCATCCAGTCAAATAATTTTTGTTCGGAATTAGAAAGAGCGTTGAAGCCTATGAAGATATATTTCGAGCACCTAAGTCTTACACTGTCCAAGAATCCTTTTTTCGCAATTTTTCTGTAAGCCATCCCGGAATAGCAAACGTTTTTATCGCTCAGTATCTGCGTAAAATTCTCATATAATTCCGGCAGAACCTCCCATAAAGTCCTGAATTTGTGCAATATTTCGCTTTCGTTATCACCTTGATAATGCATCCACATATTATCTCCGTGATCATTTTTGCCTTTTAAAGGATTGCGAAAATGTTTATCAACGACTTCCATTTGCTCGGGAGTCAGGTAGTCAGTCTTTATTTGATCAAAGTGAGTTGTGTTAGTCAAAATCTCTTTTGCATCAACAAGTGCCCTGTCTATATCGTTGAAATCGTCAATAGCAATTTCACCCCAGTGTGCGAAAGAATCAAAGTTTACAATACTTTCATTTCCTACAAGTTTCTTATAGCAATCGTAAAGAATGAATAACAGTTCTATTTTTGACAGTTCAACAGAGTGTGTCGTCTTCATAATAAAACTATTGATGTCAATAGTTTTAGGGACGACCACGTTGCCAATTTCCTTTTTGCTTAATTCATAAATGAATTTTTCAAAGAAGATACAGCATCGCTTATTAGGAAAAATAAAGCAAAAATCATCAATTTCATCAGGATACTTTTTTATGTATGCTTCAGCAATACTATATAGAAATGTTTTCATAGGTATATATAAAAATAAATACTATTGTTTAATCAGCAAAATAGTTCTCACGGCAACATCGAATAACACAATTTTAGAATTAGCGTTACCTGCGATATCTTTTACAGCATCGTTGAATGTCCTGCTAAGAGCTTGTACGTTTCTTTCAGAGATAAATGGAGCGAATTTAGTGGAGAATTTTTCTTCTGAGGTGTTGAGATATGTCAAGTCGTGTTCATGGAGATTGTAAATGAAATTTTCACGAGTAAGTCTGTCGCAATACTTCAGGAAAGAAAGTTGCTGTTCACGTCCTAATGTGGAGACCTCGGCAGACCATGCTTTCAAGTCCGCAACTTTACGAGCGTAAGCACTACGCATAAGGCGGATAAATAATTCAAAGTATTTTGAATTAATTCCTGTTGTGGAAAGCTGTTTCAGAGCCTTTGTCAGCGAGCCTTCCGCATTATGCGCAATAGATAGCGCATCTTGAGAATTGAGGCTGAATCTTTTACACAGAAAGTCGGATATGTCATTATCTGTAAAGCGTTCGACATCAATTCTTTGGCATCGAGAATATATAGTAGGTAATATTTCTTGCGGAGAATCCGAGGATAGAATGAAGATGGTGTCGCTGAACGGTTCTTCAATAAGTTTTAACAGCTTGTTTGCGCACTGCTCATTCATTCTTTCCGGCAACCACATCACCACAATTTTGTATTTAGCGCTTCTTGCGGTAAAGGATAGCTTTGAAATCAAAGTATCACTTTCCGTAACGTACATTACCGGGAGAGTAGAAGGCGAACCGAGTTCTTCAAGCCAGCCTTCAAAATTCATCATCGGGTCTGCTACTACAAAGTGCTTAAATTCTTCAATGAAATCGTCGGAAACAGGTGGTGTACCGCTACTTTTCTTCTTAATAACGGGAAAACTGAAAAAAGTGTCAATATGATTAAAAGATTCATGCTGCCTGCACGACGGACATACCCCGCAACTATCGCCGTCTGCTCTGTTAGGACAGTGAATATATTGCGCAAGTGCTTGCGCAAGTGCGAATTTTCCAACACCTTGTTCACCTTGCAGCAAAATAGCGTGGGGAATACGTTCATTATCCACCATATCTATAAGTCGCTGTTTAACTTTATGCTGTCCGGGAATGTCTTCGAATTTCATGATTAAGAATTTAAAAAATTTGAGAAACTACTTTGTGTACTGACTTGACGGCGTTATGAGAATAGTAATGAATTGACTTGACTCCGTTTTCAAACAAGTCTTTACTCTGTGCGTAACACCATTCGATACCTACTTGCTTTATTTCATCATCATTCTTGCAAGCGATGAGTTCTTTAGCAAGTTCGATGGGTAAATCCACTTTAAATACCTTAGGCAATAACGTTATTTGGTTCGAATTTATAATAGGCTTCAATCCGGGAATAATGGGGACATTGATACCGGCTTCTTTTGCACGCCTTACAAAATCGTAATATTTGGCATTGTCAAAAAACATTTGAGTGACTACGTAGTCAGCTCCTGCATCAACCTTTGCTTTGAGCCACATAATATCCATCTCTGCATTTGGAGACTCTTCATGTTTCTCCGGGTAACCCGCTACACCGTAAGAGAAAGGAATATCGTTCGCATTATCCATAGAAGTGCCGTCAATAAAAAATCCTTTATTAAAAGCATTGACTTGCGCTTGAAGTTCCGATGCGTGCGCATGTCCGTCAGGATTCGGTGTAAATCTTGATTCATGTTTTGCTTTATCTCCACGCAATAGAAGCAAGTTCGTTATTTCAAGGAAGCTGAGGTCAATAAGAGCGTATTCCGTTTCCATTTTAGAATAACCCGAGCAAATGATGTGAGGGACGGCAGGAATATGGAATTTATGCTGTATAGCGGCAGCAACAGCCACTGTTCCCGGTCGGCTTCTTTCAGAAACTCTTCTATATAGTCCGTCAGGAGTGGATTTATATACCATTTCGCTGCGGTGTGTCGTAATATTGATGTATGCCGGGTCAAACTCCATCAATGAATCAATATTACTGAAGAGTTTTTCAATTCCTTTACCTTTAAGTGGAGGCAGGACCTCAAAAGAAAATGCTTTACATTGCTTTTGACTGATAATTTCAGGAACCGTAGGCATACACTATTGTTGTTTTTTTTCAGGAGTTTTTATTTCAGTAGCCTTATAACCGATTTCTTTGAGCGATTCAGCAAGTTTTTGAGGATTAGTCTTCTCAGCATCGTATTTAAGGACGATGAGTTGTCTTTCTCTTGAGATGCCGATGGCTTTTATACCTTTTTCGAATTTGAGTTGATTCTTTATTTTTGCTTCGCAATTTTCACAACGAATGACAGGCTGAACAGTGAAAGTCACCGTCTGAATATCTTTAGCAGCAATGCTGAGGAATGCTACAAAAGAAATGAGTAATAAACCGAGTTTTTTCATAATTATTTGTAATTAAATTTTAATCTGAAGCCGGCATAAACCATCGCACCGCTTATTGGACCCCATACCAAAGTAGGATCATAATAGTTAGCGGATTGAATATTTATAATCGGATTTTTTTGTTTATAGTTAGTCAAGTTTTCACCACCAATATATACTGAGATGTGGCGGAAGTGTCTTGTCACTTGACCGCTTAGCTGAGCAAAAGCAGAATATTTCTCGTTGTATATTTTGGTGTTATTAATAACGGGAGAAGATGGTAATCTTCCGCCGCCATTAAGTTGTAGAGTCAAGTCGAATTGCCACAACTCAAGTGGCGTGAGATATGACAGTGATACGAGTCCTTTGTATCTTGAAGTTAAAGGCTTGGTCCTTTTTACTCCATTATACGTTTCCTTTACATCATTGTACCTGTAAGCGGCAGCAAATGTAAATCCGTCAAACACTTCGTAATTTAAGTCAAATTGAAGAGTATGGGAGTAAGATTTGCCATTGAGGTTTGTGATGTTTATTTCACCCGGATTGGAATCACGGTCAAGGATTACCTGATTTTTGAAATCCGTGAAATAATACTCTCCGGAAATTGAGAACGGGCGATTAAAAAGTGAAGTGGAAAAGGTGGAAGAAATACCGTAATTATATGCTTCTTCTTGTGGCAAGTTATCAGTAATCTTGATAGGTAATGATGATGAAAGAAGAAAATTATATTCAGCCCACGGGTTTACTGTACGGTATCCTTTACCGGCAGATGCTCTGACGGTTAATTGCTTCACCGGTGCCCACTTAATGTGAGCTCTCGGAGTGACAAAACTTCCGTAAATGCTGCTGTGATCGTACCTCAGACCTGCCATTGCAACGAATTTGTCAGCTAACTTATAAGTGTACTGAACGTATGCTCCGGGAGTGGTCTCTCTATCCACCAAGTCAGTGGTTTGGTGTAATTTATGGTGAAAATAGTCATATACGATACTTCCGCCTAATGAAATAGAGTTATGGCTGTCAAACTCTGTTTCAAACATTAGAGAACCATAGGCGTTAGTTTGTCCTGTGTAAAGGCTTCTTTGTTCACCATAATTTCCATCGGATAAGTGGCGTGAATAATTTGCCATAAATGCAATATTCGTATTCCTCTCCGGATTAAGAATCCACGCATTTTTCAGCCAACCGTTTATGTTCGTAGTTCTGATGTCTGTGTCGTACATTTCCGGAGATAAGTGGTGCTCACCATGAGAAGCAACTCCACTTGTGCGTTTTTCGCTTATCACGGAAACAAGGGCTTGCGTAATACGTTTTGATGAAAAGTAGCCCCAGCGATTAAGCAAGTTTACTTGTCTTATATGCGGCATATCAATAAAACCATCATCGTTACCATCATGATTTTTGTATCTGTCCTCATAGTGAGCCAGGAAGGCGGTGGATAATTTTTGATTGAGGTGAAGGTTCGCATCTACGTTTGCTTCAACTTTTGCCTCAGTGTCACCATAAACGTTAGCACCAATTGAATTTCCTTCAGCCTGTGGTTTGAGGTATTCAATATTTATTTGTCCGGTCATAGATTCGTATCCGTTTTTGACGGAACTTGCGCCCTTTGAAACCTGAATACTCTGCATCCATGGTCCCGGGACGTATCCTAAAGAGTAGGGTTGCGCAGCGCCTCTGAAAGCAGGAATGTTTTCAGTTAACATTTGCACGTATGAACCGGATAAGCCGAGTAACTTAATTTGCCTTGCTCCTGTAGCTGCATCATTGTACGTAACGTCAACCGATGGATTCGTCGTAAAACTTTCACCAAGATTACAGCAAGCGGCTTTGAACATTTCAAGTTGATTAATCAAAGTAGAGTTCTCGGCACCGGATACTTTGACAACACCTCTTCCGCGAGTAGTGATAGTGACTTCATCAAGAGAATGAAGTTTAAGAGTGATAGTAATCGGAGATTCCGTATCGCTTATAGTGGTAGTATCATTTTCGTATCCTAAAAAACTTGTAATAAGCCTTTTACAATTCTTATCATAATCTATCTTGAATTTGCCGTCAGTATCTGTTGTCGTAGCCATATTTTTGTTCTCCCATCGTACAATGGCTCCGATTATAGTTTCTCCGTCTTCGGAATATACAATTCCGCTGACGTTGGCTTTACCTGCGATGCCTGAAAGACTTAATATAATGAGTAGTAATACTGTTTTTTTCATTTTATTTTGGTCTGAAGTAATTGCAATGCAGATATAGCATCTTGTTGATTTTCAAAAGAAGAGAGTGGCACTACGATTAGTCCCTTTTTGTGATTTAAATATGAAATGATTATTATTTCTTTACTGACAGAGAAAGATTGAAAATCCGAATATGCAGAGACTGACGGGTTGCCTGTTTTTGAAAATATTTGATTTTCCTCATCGTATTTCACGCATTGTATGATTATCTCATTATCATCAAAAGTAACATATCGCAATTTAATTCCTGTGACATAACTCGGCAAGAGCAATGTGTTCAAGTACGATAAAATCATTAAAAACGGATACAACAAAAACAAGAGCATCAGTCCTACATATAGAAACGCATTGTTGTATGTAGCCCCAAGTACGAAAGATGCAGCAGGAAATATTAATAGCCAGAGGTTATTCAGAAGTCGTCTTCTAATCTCAATTTTTGCTATTGTGTTCGGACTGATTTTATGATATTTAGTTGTAATCATTATGACTGTAATTCATCTTCTTACAAAGATAATATTATTTTATTAAACTGTCAAAGTAACTTAGTGCATCAGCTACAACAAATGTGCTTCCGCCTATAAAAATAACATCATTGTCATTAGCTGTTTTTTTCGCCAATTCGATAGCCTCCGTGACGTTAGATGTCAATAGTCCGGATAAACCATGGCTGTTAGCAATACCATATAAGGTATTTGTGTCCATAGCGCGGGGAACCGAAGCTCGGGTGAAAATATATTTTGCATTGTGAGGCACTAATTCAAATATTGCATTTACATCTTTGTCGCTGACAAAACCTATGATTATGAATAGCCTTTGTTTTTTAGCGATATCAGACAACTGCTTTGATAAGTATTTCCAGCCGCCAATGTTATGACCTGTATCCGCAATTACTGTCGGATTTTTGGATAAAGTAAGCCACCGCCCCATAAGGTGAGTGTTTGCAATAACGTTTTCGCAGCCATGCAATATTGACTCATTACTGATATTTATGCCGATATCTCTCAACTTTTTTATCGCCGTCAGAATGGTCAGCATATTAGGCTTCTGGTAACTGCCGGTCAAAGGAGATGAAATACGTCCGAAGGCAGTATTGTATAATAGTGAATTATCTTTATCTTCAATACATTTTATTATCGAGTTGTTCTCTTGAGCGAATGTAATTTCTGTATTTTTTTCTTTTGCAGTTTGTTCAAAAATCGTCTTGATGTTTCCTTCAGCCTCACCTATAACCACAGGAACGGAAATTTTTATAATTCCCGCCTTTTCTTTGGCTATACTATCAAGAGTGTTTCCTAACTGAGCTATATGGTCTTTGGATATATTTGTGATAACCGAAAGAATGGGGGTTATGATATTTGTGCAGTCAAGACGACCGCCAAGTCCCACTTCTATTACTGCATAATCAACGTTTTGTGATTTGAAATAGTCAAAAGCCATAATCGTGGTCAATTCAAAAAATGATGGAGATAAATCCAAATGTTTAGAATTGTAGCGATTAATAAAATCTATTACTGCGTCTTTTGATATCTTTTCACCATTCACCCTAATTCTTTCTCTGAAATCAATAAGATGAGGAGAAGTGTAAAGACCTACTTTGTATCCTTGTTCTTGCAATACAGATGCAATAGTGTGAGATGTAGAACCTTTACCATTAGTTCCGGCTACATGGACGGATTTAAAAGCTCTATGGCAATTACCGAATGCATCATCAAGAATATGTGTCGTATCAAGTCCGGGCTTATATGCAGCCGCCCCGATTTTTTGAAATTGAGGAGTTGCATTGTATAAGAAATTTATAGCGTCTTCGTATGTCATATTTAATATAAAATCAATCCTGCAACACCTGCAAGGATAATATATAGAATAGGGTGTACATTGGTGTAATACACAAGGAAAAATATGCAAACACAAATACAAATACCTTTGGTTATATCTACTGTCGTTTCCCCGAAGTTTGCAGTATTCATTAGCAGTAAAGCAGCAGAACCGATTAGTCCTATAATAACAGGGCGAAGTCCTGCAAAAACGGATTTTACTACCATGCTGTCATTGTGACGCATTATGATGTGAGTAGCATATCTACAGAGTATAAACGGGGGCAGCACTACAACTGCAGTGCAAAGAATACTGCCGATTATTCCGTAAAGTAAACCTTCGTATCCTGCAATATGCGGTGCAACATATCCTATGTATGTAGCGGAGTTAATGCCGATAGGTCCCGGGGTCATCTGAGATATTGCGACAATATCCGTAAATGCTTGCTCAGTAATCCAACCGGGCAACACTACTTCGCTCTGAATAAGGGAAAGCATTGCGTAGCCTCCGCCGAATCCGAAAAGACCTATTTTGAAATAACTCCAGATAAGTTGTAAATATATCATTTTTGAGATTCTTTAAGTTCGTTGTATTGTTTGTGTTTATAACATAGATAGCCGCCTATACCTCCTAGAAATATGTATAATATCGGGTTGGATATAACCGGAAGTCCCAGCCATATCAATATTGCAACGGATATGGGTATTAATGCTGTCTTGTAATTAATTTTTGATGCTTTGGCTGTTGTGATAACCGGAACGAGTATCAGTGCAACTACTGCAGGACGTATTCCCATAAAGATACGCGTGAGAATATCGTTATTCTTTATTGTTTCCGGAGTTAAAAAAATTGCGATTGCCAAAATGATTAGGAATGACGGCAGTATTGTGCCAAAGGCTGCTGCTAAACTCCCTTTCATCTTGGAAAGCCTATCGCCTATGACCACGGACATATTTACTGCCAATATTCCGGGAAGTGATTGGGTGACTGTGATAAGGTCAAGGAATTCATCATTCGTAAGCCATTTATTCTTATCTACAACTTCACGTTGTACTATTGAAATCATAGCCCAACCACCTCCAAATGTAAACATTCCTATTTTAAAGAATGTAGTGAATAATTTCAGGTTTAGCCCCATAATAAAAACTTAAATTTAACTATTGGAATTACAAAGTTACGAGTTTTTTCTCGTTCCAATAGATATATTTTCGTTTTTTAAGTTGTTTTATTTAGAATTAGGTGTATAAGATTACATATATAGCCCAAGATTGGCTTAGTTTATCTTGAAGGCGAGAAAGATTGGAAGCTGTTATCGCTATAAAAAACTACTATGTTCGTGATTTTTTTGTGATTATCTGATGTAATAGGGGGATTGGATTGAGTTTCGTTATTCTCTGCCTGAGTTTCTGAATTGTTTTTTGAAACGATATTCATAAACTCAGTTATATCACGATAATTAGAATCAATAGCCGAAGCTTGCTGAGTATTGTTGTCAGTGGCGCTTGAAGGTTGTGAAAGGGGTGACTCTGAGTTTGAACCTGAATTGTCATTTCCTTTTTGCGTCATTTCGCCCTCGCCAAACATCAACCATAAGATTGAAAGTTTTGGGAACACTTTATGTATGCGACCAATAATATCATCGCTGATCTTTTTGTTTCTTCCGTTGAGGAGTTGTGATACTGTTGGGCGGGGAATATCACATGAGTCAGCTAATACCGACGGTGAAATTCCCTCTGATTTTATAAAAAAATTGAGTCTGTCAACTAAATCCATCTGTTTGCGATTTTGAATTAGATATTGCAAATATAAAATATTATTTCGTAAACTGCAAATTCCGAGTGTTTTAAAATTCTAATTTCTTGAGGATTTACAAAATTAAATGCGGTGTATGGTACTTTTAATTAGCTTGTATTAATGGTTTAACTATGATTGATATTTATTTGTATATTAAGCGGTTGATACATAGTGTATGTTGTGTTGTAGATTGTGACGTTGTTATGATGAATAGTTAAACTTGCAAGGCAAGTAATTGTTATAATACATTGATATTTAACTATATAAGAAGATTATAAAAAAGTGTTTATTTGTGATTGAAATTTTAAGTTTGATTTATTGCATTGTAAACTTGAGTTTGCATTATAAAAGAGTTGTTCGATAAAATAAATTACAGTAATTTCTTTCGACTGCTTGATTAATTAAATTCGGCTAAATTTAATTTACCAAATAGAAAAAATTGTCATTATGTAAATTTGTAAAAATGAATTATTATCCTGGATTTGCACTATTTTTAACTCCTTCTGATATTTACGTGGAAAAATTAATAAAAATAAATTTGTTTAATTCTCAGAACGGTTTAAGCTATGTTTTTATATTTTAATCGTCTGTTATTAAGAGACTTGTTTTCGAATTATTATGTCTGCCTATTTTTATCAATAAAACTGTAATATTTGTTCATTTGGCGAATTATTGGTACTTTTGTATTATTAATTATTGTATCATACATAACATTTTTAATACCAATGAATAATAAAATCACAAAATTTTGCTTACCGGCACTGTTAGGAGGTGCTATTTTAGTATGTCCTGCTACTCTTTTAGCACAGCCTGATGACGCTGTGCTTAATGCCTATCCTTCTTACAATGAAACAGACTTGGAGTACACTTATGATGCTGACGGCAATCATTTCAATTTATGGTCGCCGGGTGCAGATTCAGTGCAAGTGCGTATCTATCGCAATTTCAATATTGCGGAACCGCTAAAAGTTTTACAACTGAACCGTACTGAAAAAGGTGTTTGGAGAGTATCAGATACTTCTAATCTTCAAGATTGCTATTACACTTTCCGAGTAAAGTTTAACGGTAAGTGGCTTGATGAAACTCCCGGTGTATGGGCAAAGGCTGTAGGTCCTAACGGACACCGAGCTGCCATTATTGATTTTTCAAAAACTAATCCTGAAAATTGGGTAAACGATCACGGACCAAAAATTAATAGCATCACAGATGTTATAATTTACGAAATGCATCACCGCGACTTTTCAGTACACCCGTCAAGCGGAATTGTCAATAAGGGTAAGTTCTTGGCTTTAACAGAACAAGATACTCGTTCTCCTCAAGGACTTGCAACAGGCATAGAGCACCTTAAAGAACTCGGCGTGACTCACGTACACATTCTTCCGTCATACGATTACAACAGCGTAGATGAAATGAGCCTGTTGTCAAATCAATATAATTGGGGATATGATCCTTACAACTACAATACCCCTGAGGGTTCATATTCAACTAATCCTGCCGCTCCATACAGTCGAATCAGAGAAATGAAAGAGATGATTAAGTCACTTCACGAAGCCGGTATAGGTGTTATTATGGACGTTGTCTATAACCACACTGCCGGTACTGATGACTCCAATTTTACACTGACATCTCCGGGGTATTACTATCGACATCGTGCAGACGGAACTTATAGCGACGCTTCCGGTTGTGGTAATGAAACGGCTTCTGACAGAGCTCAGATGCAGAACTTTATAGTAAATTCCGTTAAATATTGGGCAAAGGAATACCATATTGACGGTTTCCGTTTTGACTTGATGGCTATACATGACACTGAAACTATGACGCGAGTTGCTGCGGAACTGAAAGAAATAAATCCATCAATTTTCGTCTATGGCGAAGGTTGGACTGCCGGTGATTCTCCATTACCTGTAGAGAGAAGAGCCTTAAAAGAAAATGTTGCAAAAATGACCGGAATAGCCGTATTCAGCGATGATCTTCGCGATGCTATTAAAGGACATTACAGCAACGCTGCTGATTGCGGTTTTGCTACTGGTAAGCCGGGTAATGAAGAAACCGTTAAAATAGGTATTGTTGCATCAACAACACACCCTCAAGTGGATTATTCAAAAGGTAACAATTCAAAATTCGCTTACGCAACATCTCCCAAGCAGATTATTAATTACGTTTCTTGCCATGACGATTTGACGCTAACAGATAAATTGGCAAAATCCATGACAGGTGCTGACAAGGAAACTCGTATGAGAGCTGCAAGACTTGCTCAGACAATCGTGTTTACATCTCAAGGTACTCCGTTTATGTTTGCCGGCGAAGAAGTTTTTCGTGACAAAAAGGGAGTTCACAACTCTTATAAGTCACCGGATTCAATAAATGCTATTGACTGGACACTTAAAGCGGAAAATGCTAATCAATTCGAGTACTATAAGCAACTTATTCGCTTGCGTCGTTCTCACCCGGCTTTCAGAATGACAACCGCTGAAGAAATTGCAAAAAACATTGTTTTTGATAATGTCAAAGAGTCAAACCTTATTTCGTATTCAATTTGCAATAATGCTAATGGTGATGAATGGAAAGAAATTAAGTTAGTATTTAATGGTTCTGCAGAAACAAAAGTTGTTAAAGTAAAAAAAGGTAATTGGACTATTGTTGCACAAGACGGAAACTTGAATCAAGATGGTTTGGGCGACACGAATGGTGGTAAAATTACGGTAGAACCATATTCAGCATTGATATTATATAGAACAAAATAAATATATAATAACTATTATCAAAAGGTTGGAGTCTGATTTCGGACTCCAACCTTTTATTTTTTGTAACAATTTAGCAGACCGCAAACAGCGTGTTGCAAAGTCAAAAGGAGAAGAACAAGGAAGCGGAGATGAACAAACTCCTGATGCTGGCGAGGGCAGCGCAGAAGGTGAAGGAATTGAAGGAAAGGTAGAGGATAAACAAGGAAATCCTATAAATGAGAATGGTAGTTTAGTGCTTGAATCGGTGAATAATGTGTCTGATATGACAGACAATGATTTTACCAATCCGACAAGAAATGTGAAGTTGCCGATATTACCCGAAAAAGTTAGTGATGCGATAGGCGCAACTGGTAGACCTATTGTGATAAAGAAGAATATTTTTGAGCGCAATAAGAAAAAACATAAGGACCTTACTCCGGAGCAAAGCCGAGAGATATTGAAATCTGCACTTTATAATCCTGATTTGTATGGACAAAATCAAAAGGCAAAAAGACCATACAATTGGATTGTGATAAATACTAAAGATGAAAAAGGGAAAAATAAATCAGTTGTAATTGAAATTAGTCCTAATAAAGATAATATTGAGATTGTACATTGGCACTATATAGACAAGAAAGGATTAGAAAAAATAAAAAGACAAGCCGAACGTGAGGACGGGCAACTCCTCATACTGCCTTCTGAAAACTCAGAAGAGGTCGGTGCCCTTTCCGACCCTACGCTCGGTTTGTCATCTGCCGACAAAGGTACAAACAAGTCTGAAACTTTGCAAGGAGAAAAGGAAAAAAGTGAAAAAGGTACGCAAGAAAATCCGATAGATAAAATCAACGAACACCGAGCTACTGAAGGACTTGAGGAAGTAAGTGAGGAAGAAGTGGCACTTCGTGATGCACTGAACGAGCAGTTAAAGAAGTCCGGCATTGATGTAGTGACAGACGTTGAAGATGGAGAACGTGTTCTTGCGATGGCAGAGGATAACGATGTCAAGGAAAATAAGGTTTACCACGGCAGCGGTGCAGACTTTGATGAGTTTGACCATAGTCATATCGGCGAGGGCGAAGGTGCTCAGGCATTCGGTTGGGGTACGTATCTTACTGAGGTTAAGGGTATCGGTGAAGGATATGCAAGGAAAATGGAAAAGTCTCCCAAAGTAAGGTTTCTTAGAGCAGTGCTAACTGATGCAAAGCTAAGAGAAAGAAGATGCGAGGAGGACCTTATTGACGCAAAAGAGACTTTATTAGACAGAAAGAATTATGCAGAGAGCCTGAGACAAAAGTATAAAAGTCTTAAAGCCCGGGCGGAACAGATAAAGTCTGAATATGGTGAAAAATCTGTTGAGTATGACAATTTCCTGTTTAATAATGATTTGGATGGAGCTGAAAAGTTCTATGAAAGTACAAAGAAATGGGTCAAAACATCCGAATCAGCTCTTGTTTTTTATGAACAGAACCTCAAAGATGCAAAGCAGAAAGTCAGTGAAGCACAGGCAGAGTATGATAAAGAGACAGAAGGACATAAAAGTATTCTTTACACCGTAGAAGTACCTGACGACAATGGTAAAAACTTTCTCCACTGGGAGTCACAGACACCTTCAGAGACAGTGGAAAAGATACGAGACTATGTGCGTGAACATTGCAGCGAAGAAGTGGCGGAGGAATTTGATAAACAGATAGCGTACGGCACTGATAATCCTGACTTGGCAGAGTATGGTCAAAACGGAGAAAACGTCTATAAAGCACTTGAATACGCCTTACACAGTGACAAGAAGGCGAGTCTTGCATTGTCAGAGTTAGGAATGCAGGGTATATCTTATCAAGCCGACTTTATGCGAGGCGGACGAGCAGACGGAGCGAGAAACTACGTGATATTCAAGGAAGAAGATGCGAAGATAACGGATAAGGTTCGTTTATTTAAGACAAAGAACGGTAAGGCATACGGTTTTACCGTAGGTGGTAAAATCTATGTTGACCCGAGAATAGCGAAAGCAGACACACCGATACACGAGTATTCCCACCTGTGGGCATCAATGTTCAGAGCCGTTAATCCAAAGGAGTGGAGCAACGTTGTTAAACTGATGAAGGATAGTCCGTTATGGGAAGAAATACGCAAGAAGTATCCTGAATTGAAAACCGATGATGAGATAGCCGATGAAGTACTTGCACATTTCAGTGGTAAGCAAGGAGCGGAACGCCTAAGACAAGCACAGCAAGAAGCGATGAAAGAGAAAGGCGTATCTGCAAAAGCATCGGCAATAAGTGCGATAGAGCGAGTACGCAAAGCCCTTAGTACATTCTGGAAAGGCGTGTGCGATTTACTTCATATTCACTTCACAAGTGCAGAAGAAGTGGCAGACCGAGTGCTCTCCGATATGCTTAACGGCGTTGACCCGATGAAGGTGAAGAATGAAGCGAAGAAAGGAGAAAAGACACTTGTTGGAGTACATAATATATCCGAGGATAAATTGGAAAAAGCCATGAAACAAGGCGGTTTGGCAAATCCGAGTCTTGCAGTGATAGATTCATCAAAGCAAAAGCACGAAGGTTATGGAGATATATCACTAATTATGCCGTCAAATAAGGTGGCAAAGAGCAGCGGTAAGAACGCAGGAACTTGGCAAGGTGATGCTTGGACACCAACATATCCTCAAGTGGAACGAAAAATGAGTGATAAAGGTTCAGCAAAGTCAAGTAAAGACATACAGTCAGTGCCAAAAGAAATGCAGCACAGTGTAAGAAACGGCATTGACAGATGGCTTGAAGGACAAAGTAACTCAGGAATGGCATACCTGTTCCTCCACGAACGAGGCGAAGCACCGGAGATGCAATACGCGAAGTCAAAGTATGGCGAAGATATGTACAACAAAATAAAAGAATTGACAAAGGGTAATTTTAGTTTGCAGGGATTGTCAGAAGCAGAAAAGAACGAATTATTGTCACTGTACATAGAATCAAAATTCAATGGCGATGAAGCATCGTACCGCCGTAATCTTGAAGAATGGGTGGCAAAGAATAGAAAGAGAGCCGAGGAAAACAAAGGATTAATCGGCAAAGGAGCAAAAGAGAATGTAGAACTCTATGACAAATATGGTATAGACTATAAGAGTGTAGAGCGTTTTGCACAAGATGTAAGAAACGACCATAATTCTACATTAAATCCTGATTCAAATCTGACAACAAAAACAGCAGAAGAATATATTCAGAGTAAAAATCTGCAAGGAGAATTTGAAAAATGGCTTGAAGGGAAAACAAATGAGTACGGAGTAAAGGAAGTAATATTTGACGGTTATACACCGAGCGGTAAGCGCAGATACGTTGATAATACATTGGAGAACGTATCAAGGCTGATGAAGGGCGAAGGACGTAACGGAGCAACCGGGTGGAGCGGTTCATTCAGTGACTTTGTCTCACGTCTTATGCCGTCACACGGCAAACTTGAAGAAATTCGTGCAAAAAAAAGACTACTGACAAACGACCATGCAGACGTGGAAGCATTTCGAGAGAAGTGGGGCAAGGTATATACGGAACTTGGAATGAAATGTCAACCTGATGCAAAAGGTCAATTTGACACGTATGGTATGGAAAGGCTCTCAGAGGCTGCAACGCAGAAGAATCCACAACAATACTTGAAGGAACAATATGGTGTAGAACTATCAGATGCTGATGCCAAACGTCTTAATGAGATGATAGAGGCAATAAAGAAAGAGTACCCGGCAATGTATTTTGAGACGAAGTACGAGCGGCCCGTAATGTTCAACGAGTTTGCAAGTGCAGTAGTACCGAAAACGTTAAAGGAAAGCACTAAAGAGTTTTTGCGCAAGCAAGGACTAACGCTGTATGAGTATGACAAAGATATAGAGGGTGACCGTCAGCGAGCATTTGACGAAGCAAGCAGTGGTGAAGGCATAAGATTCCAATTTGTAGGTGAGAAAGGTGCAGAGAACGCAGACAAATTAGAAGAAGCCGACAGACGTATGGATAATTTGCGTGTAGCACGTGAAATGGAAAAATCAGAAAAAGACGCCAAGTCAATCAAGATAGCTACAGGTTGGGAACGAGGAGCAGACGGCAAATGGAGATATGAGATACCTGATGTGAAGTATCACCCGAAAGGCGATGCTGAATATAAAGGAATAAGAAATAGGCAACGTTGGAGTAAAGAACTTGACGAATTGTCAGACAAAGTATTTGAGGGTGAAAAATTGTCCGATAAAGAAGAAAAGCGATTTGATGAATTAGTGCAACTTGAAAGTGAGTTTAAAGCAGACTATTTATCACAAGAAAAGCCATATTTGAAAAACTGGGTAGAGAATGACGAATTGTTTGCATCATATCCGGAGCTAAAGCACACGCAAATAATATTCACGGACCAATTACCGGAAAGGACCGCAGGATATTATTCGAAAAAGGACAATACCATAGTAGTAAACACGAAATCAAGTCTTGCCTATGAAAGCATAATAGCACACGAAGTTCAACATGCCATACAACGAATAGAAGGGTTTGCACGAGGTGGAAACATAGAAGAAATAGAAAAAGACTTCCAAAGAGCAAAAGAAGAAGTAAGGGCACGTTCATGGGCGTTTCAGTTGAAAGAAACAGCAAAAGAACTTGGAGGTGATTATAATCAATTAGAAGTGGAAAAGGCACTAATCAAAGAGTATGAGGATATGAATATGTCTGATATGATGCCTGACGAAGAAACTCGAACAAAAGGATTCAATTATTTTGCACGAGGGTATGCAGACCGCAGTCTTGACGATGCTATTAAAAGATTCCATCTTGACACATCAACGGGTAGTAACTTTAATTCGTACAAGGAATATCAAAAACTTGCAGGCGAAGTAGAGAGCCGTAATGTGCAGGAACGTATGTATATGACATCGGAAGAACGTAGGAAAAGTCTTGCAGCAGAAACAGAAGATGTTTCAAGGGAAGACCAAATTTTCTTATATGGCGAAACCGGAATTAATGAAATGGTAAGTCCTGCTGAAATGGACGAAAGCGCAAAGGCGGAACGTGGCAATAGACTAATGAATGCTCCTGCCGTTGACGTCAAGAGCAAGCAAATTGTGAAAAAAGATGGAATGACAGCAAGACAGGCTGCGGAAAAATGGTGGAAAGAGAATATCGGAAAATCTCTATTTTATGATACGGAGATTGGAAAAGTAGAAATCAATGAGAAGTCAATAGGGACATCGCTTGCGCACCGTTATGGGCAGCCAAAACTTGACGCCATCACTTCGCTAAAAGATGGATTTGGAAATGCGGTTTATTTGGGAACAATACCTGATTTTATAAGACCTACAAAAAGTGTGAAGAACCATTACTTTGCTTATCCTATAAACTATGAAGGAAAGCGCAGCTACGTGTTCTGTCGAGCCATACAGGATAACAACAAGAATAGATTGTATGTTCATGAAGTTTTCATGGCGGACAATATACAAAATGAGGGCAATACCCTTCAAACCGCAGCGCAGAAGCCTCACGGAGGTATCGCCCTCTACAAATCAATCCTCTCGGATATCTTGTCTGCTGCAAATTTAGGAAGAAACGCTGAAAGTGGCAAAAATTCTGAGGGGAAAATTAAGTATCGCACATCAAGTGAGATAGAAGCAGAGTATCCGAGTACCTCCGCCACAGACACCGAATCAAAGACGAGCAGAGCGACAGAAATATCCGAGCACTTGAATACGCCTGTAAGAGTAATAACGAGTGAGAAAGAAATGGAAGGGCTCTCACCACGTCAGAAAAAGGCAAAAGGTTGGTACAACACTGCAACAGGTGAAGTAGTGGTAGTAGTACCAAATAATGCAGATGTGGCAGACGTAGAGAATACCGTGTTACACGAAGTGATAGGTCACGACGGCATACGAGACTTTCGGCTGTAAGTAACTCAGGGTAAGCACATAGTGCGCCACCCTGAGATAGAAACGTCAACATATAACGAACCTCGGCGAGGTTCGGTCTGTGAAAATATAACCAAACACAAAGCATCTACCACAGACCGCACATCCCCGATGTGCGAATGTAGATGGAGGTATTCTTTCACCGCATGGCGCACTACGTGCTTATACGGTGTTACTTACAGCAGAGCCTCGCCGAGGCTCCCTGATGATGTAACCTTTACTTGCTTTCATTTATAAAAACACATCAATTTCTTCCACTTTAAATGAAAGAGCCGTGTAGTTTATGCAGTAGATACTGACTAATGCCAAAGTTTTTTCGTAAATTTGCAAGAAAAAGAATGGCAATGGATTTACTGATAAAGAAGTCTAAGGTGGAAGATATAAAGCAGCTTATGAAAATTTATGAGCAAGCAATCCTATATATGCGTCGTTGTGGAAATATGAATCAGTGGGTTGGTGGCTATCCAAGCGAGTCCGTTATAATAAGTGATATCAATAGTGGCGTAAGTTATTCCGTTCTTCAAGATGAAAAAATCGTGGGCGTATTCAGTATGATTCCAGGAGAAGACCCTACATATAAAGTGATTGAAGGAAAATGGATTAATACGGGGATACCATACGTGACAATTCATAGGATTGCGTCAGACGGAAGTTGCGGAGGAATTGGAAGAACTGCATTTGACTTTGCAAAGCGTTATTATGATAGTATCAGGATTGATACACACAAAGATAATGTGAAAATGCAGGACTTGGTTATTTCTTATGGATTTAAGTATTGTGGAATAATTTATTTGCAGTCAGGAGAACCGAGACTGGCATATCAATACATTAAAGATGAAAAATAAGATTATATATTTACTATCCTTATTTCTTACAATTTCATTCAGTAGTTGTATGAAATGGGAATCTATAGGTTTGGAGCCAAGCCTTACGGTTGACGGCAACGGTGTCTATATTCTTAATGAAGGTAATTTTCAATACGGAAACGCATCATTGTCGTATTATGATCCGGCTACAAAAACAGTTGAGAACGAGGTGTTTTATCGTGCGAATGGAATGAAGTTAGGTGACGTGGCTCAGTCAATGACTATTCATAACAATGCCGGTTGGATTGTAGTTAATAATTCACATGTAGTCTTTAAAATAGACTTAAAGACATTCAGAGAAATTGGAAGAATTGAAGGTTTTACTTCTCCTCGATATATTCACTTTGTAAATGACAGCAAGGCATACGTCACTCAGATATGGGATAATAGAATTGCAATAGTTAATCCTGAGAGATACGAGATTACCGGGTATATTGAAGTACCCGGAATGAAGCAAAGCACTGCTTCAACAGAGCAAATGCTTCAAGTGGGTGACTACGTCTATTGCGTATGTTGGAGTCATCAGCGACAAGTGATTAAAATAGATACCGGGAGTGATGCCGTTGTTGAATCTATTGAAGTAGGAGCGCAGCCACAATCTATGGCAGTTGACTGCAATGGCTATTTGTGGGTGCTGACTGACGGTGGATACAAAGGCAGTCCGTCTGGTTATGAACAGCCAAAGTTAAATAAAATTGATTTGTCACTATTTGAGGTAGTTAAAACATTTGAATTCCCTATAACGGATTCACCTTCCGAACTTACCATTTCTTCTGATGGAAAGTACTTGTATTGGCTGAATAAAGACGTTTGGAAAATGAGTGTAACTGACGAAGAATTACCTTCAACCCCATTTATAAGAAATATCGGGACTATTTTTTATGGATTGTCGCTTGATTCCTTCAGAAATGAAATATACGTTGCTGATGTGATAGATTATCAACAGCAGGGGATGGTGTATAGATATTCTTCGCAAGGAGATATGATAGATTCTTTTTATGTGGGTATAATCCCGGGATTTATAGTTGCTAATAATTAATATGAAATATAAGATATATCCGATATTACTTTTAGTACCGTTTATTCTTAATGGACAAAATCGTCATTATAATTTGAAAGAAGTGACATTTGAGGAGCGTCGTCCGTTAAAAGAAATAGGTGTTGTAAAAGTGAAGTTTGATTCATTAATGCTCAAAGAAAATATAGCATTATCAATGGCTGATATTCTTGCCTATAATTCAAGTCTTTTTGTCAAAAACTATGGTCGTGCAACGCTTTCAACAGTATCATTTCGCGGTACATCTTCATCACACACTCAAGTTTCGTGGAATGGAATACCTATAAACAGCCCCATGCTGGGAATGACAGACTTTTCTCAGATTCCGTCTTACTTAATAGATGATGCATCATTGCTTTACGGCTCATCTTCTGTAGGCGAAACGGGTGGCGGACTTGGTGGTTTAGTGTCATTAGGTACGAAAGAACAGGAAGATGACGGATTTGACGTTGGATATATTCAGGGTGCCGGTAGTTTTAGAACTTTTGATGAATTTCTCAGGATAGGGTACAAGAACGATAAGTTCTCCACTCGTACCAGAGTCGTATATTCATCGTCAGCGAACGACTATTCTTACACTAACTATGATAAGAAAGTAAATATTTATGATGAAAATAAAAACATAATCGGACAGTATCACCCGAAAGAAAAGAATAGGAGTGGCGCATTTTACGATTTTCACATTCTTCAAGAACTGTGGTACGATACTCATAAAGGTGATTTATTCAGTTTGAAAGCATGGTATATGAATTCCGACAGAGAGTTGCCTCTGTTGACTACAGATTATGGTACTGACATAGCTTTTGAAAATAAACAGCGTGAACATACGTTGAGAATAGTGAGCTCTTGGAATCACAGAAAGAGTAATTGGCAAATAGATGCAAATATCGGTTATGTAAACTCGTGGCTCGGTTATGACTATAAGAGAGATAACGGAAGTGGTGAAATGATTGTCATGACATGTTCAAGAAACAAAGTTAACAGTTACTTTTTACATGCCGGCGGAGAATATAGTCCTGTTCATCAGTTATTATTTTCAGTAAATGCAGATGTACGCAGGCATAATGTCAATAATACGGACAAGACACTTTCTTCTTCAAATAATGACAATGTAATTGACGGGTATGACCGCGGACGGACTGAAGGCTCTTTTTCCGAGTCTGTAAAATGGCAACCGATTGACCGATTCGGTATTTCAGGCGTTTTGCGAGAAGAAATATATGGTAATAAAAAGCCGATATTAATACCTGCGATTACCTTAGACGGTGTCTTATGTAAGAGATTGGGTTTGGTGACAAGAGCTTCTGTGTCTAAAAACTACAGATTCCCGTCACTTAACGATTTGTACTTTTTTCCGGGCGGAAATCCGGACTTAAAGAGTGAAAAGGGTATTACTTACGATGTAGGAGTGAGTTATAATCTTAGTAAATTGACCGGATTTAAATTATCCGGTGGCTTGAATTGGTTTGAATCATGGATAGATGATTGGATTCTTTGGCTACCTACAACAAAAGGATTCTTTTCACCGGAGAACGTAAAAAAAGTTCATTCATACGGAATAGAAACTAACCTTGCACTCGGATTTACTTTCTCTAAGAATCTATTTTTGGATATGAATGGCTCTTATTCGTGGACTCCGTCAATTAACGATGGTGAGCCAACATCTCCGGCTGACAAATCAGTTGGCAAACAACTGCCATATATACCGGAACATTCATCATCAATCACCGGGCGACTGACTTGGCGACAATGGGCATTCCAATATAAATGGTGCTATTATAGCAGACGATATACTATGTCAAGCGGTGACGTAACTCTTTCAGGAAGACTCCCTGTTTACTATATGAATAATGTTTCATTGGAAAGAAAACTTACGTTCAAGAAATTGGATTTGAACTTAAAGTTGGCAGTAAATAACTTATTTAATGAAGATTACGTTTCAATATTGTCACACCCGATGCCCGGGATAAACTTTGAGTTCTTCGTAGGAATACTGCCCAAATTCTGATTAAATTTTTGACAACGGAGTAATTACTCTATCCCCAAGATACTTGGCATATTCCTTTTTAAGTTCTTGTTTCTCAAGAATCTTAGTCATAATAGAAACTATTAAACCGGAATCTGGCGATGGCTTACTACTTTCCGCTTTAAGTCCATCGTTAAGGTCTTTAATATCCAATTCAAGAATGGCATTTTCAAGTTCATAGATAGCACGGGGTAATAGTTCATTAAGAGTGTCACGTTCCTCAGGTATGTTGGCGTATTTGGTGTGAATCTTACTTAACTGATACTTTTCTGTAACAAGGTCAGTAGTAATGTTTCGGATTTCATCATCAGGCGATGATACCAATTTGCGCTCAACGAAATAAAAGTCGAAATCTAAAAGTGCGTTATAATAATCTTCATCACATTTTGTCAAGAGTTCTTTTTCCTTACGTTCTATCTCTTCAAGCGTCTGAGCATGAAGCCTGATATCATTTTCTCCTTCAATCCATTGTTTTTCACGATTAGACAATGCTTGCTTATTAAAAACGACTCTTTCCGTTTCCCAAGAATTACGAAGTGACAGTACTGCATCAAAAACGTGTTGATATTTAGTGATTGAAAAACGAATTTTTTCATGCTCCATAGCAGTACGAATATAGTCAACCACGGAACAAACTATATTTTGCCCGTTTTTATCAACTCCTGCATTAAGTTCACCAAAACCGTATTTAACCACGTAACGTAATATTGCTTCCTCGTAAGGCTTTAATTGCTGAGACCTGTCTTTCTTTAAAAATCCTTCAATCAGGACGTTTGTAGTGGTGTCAGTATCAGTTTCAGTTTCTCCTTCTTTCGGCTCACCGTCCGGTTGTGTTGTGTTGCCGGAAGTATCAGTAGTATTATCTTCACCAAAATTTTTCTTAGCTTCTTCGGCTTTAGTCTTTTTGAATTCTTGCTCTAATATGTTACTGCGGATTTTAGCTACTTCATTTGAGAGAATTTTTTCATCAAAACTTAATGTAAAACTACACTCCTTAATATAAGAAGCACGAGCGATTTCGTCCGGAATAACGGCAATACTTTTAACAATGTCAGATACAACTTTTGCCCTCTGAATAGGGTCATTACCCACACCTTCAAGAAGAATGTTGATTTTGAACTTGATAAAATCAATTTCGTGAGTGGCTAAGTATTCTTCCACTTCAGTAGAAGAATGTGTCTGAGAATATGAGTCAGGGTCATCGCCGGGTGGAAGTTGTAATACTTTTACATTCATACCCTCGGCAAGTATCATATCAATACCTCTGAGCGATGCTTTGATTCCGGCAGCATCAGCATCGTAAATCACCGTAATATTGTCAGTAAACCGGTGTATTAGTCGTATTTGTCCCTCTGTAAGCGAAGTACCTGATGATGCTACGACATTCTCAATACCTTTTTGGTGCATTGAAATGACGTCCATATATCCTTCAACGAGGATACACTTATTCCGCTTTACTATTGCGGACTTAGCTTGGTAAAGTCCGTAAAGTTCATAACTTTTACGGTAAATAATTGATTCAGGAGAATTTACGTATTTACCTCCGGGCTTATCGCTGCGTAAAATACGTCCTCCAAATGCCACAATCTTACCTGAAATAGACGCAACAGGGTATATGACACGTCCTCGAAATCGGTCGTAATATTCACCTTTTTCACTTTTACCTATAAGTCCCGTTTCAAGCAGGTATTTTTCTTTGTAACCCTTTGAAACTGCGGCTTTCAGCAAATCGTCGCGCTTGTCAATGGAATAGCCTAATTTAAATTTGCTAACCATTTCGTCGTTTATTCCACGTTGTCTGAAATATGCAAGACCTATATTTTGACCTTCAAGTGTCTCCGTAAGATTGTGTTGAAAATGTTGTAAAGCAAACTCATTTGCGGCAAGCATACTTTCACGTTCCGTTGCTTGCTCTCTTTCTTGAGGTGTAAGCTCCTTTTCAACAATCTCGATATTGTATTTTTTAGCAAGGTAACGAAGGGCTTCCTGGTAGGTCATTTGCTCATGCAGCATTATAAAATTAACTGCCGAACCTCCTTTTCCGCAACTGAAACACTTGCAGATGCCTTTGGATTTTGAAACAGAAAAAGACGGAGTCCTTTCATTGTGAAACGGGCACAATCCTATGTAATTAGCGCCGCGACGTTGCAAGTGCACGAAGTCACTTACCACTTCTACAATGTCAGCGGCGTCTAATATTTTGTTTACTGTATCAGAGTCTATCCTTGGCATAAATATCCGTTTTCAATTATTTAATACAAAATTAGTCATTTTATTGTGGATTTGCAAGAGAATAAAAAAGGCTGCGCCTTAAAAATATATGGCGCAGCCTAATAAATATTTCTATAACAAGTTATGTTACAAATTGTTGTAAATTATATATGATTTTAACGGCTCAATTTTACCTGTTAAAATACCATTTTTAACTTTGAACTTATTCCCAAAGACATTATCTGTGTATTCTCCGTCTTGAAGAGTTGTTTCCATTTTAACTTTCTGTGGCTTCTCAGTAAAGTTAAGTACCACAAACCCCTTATTTCCACGAGATACAATAACAACGCCACCATCTTTTGACGCTGAGATATTTTCATCTTCGTCAGCCATTTTATGTCTGAAGTCATTGATTGCCACAACTTCAGGATTGAAGAATGAGTCATTACCGCGTTCACCAATACGGTTATGTCCCCATACATTTTCTTTAGAACTACCGGCAGGGCGACTGAAGAATAGGGGAGTTCCGCCTTTTCTTGATGTAATGAAAACCCAACCGATTTTAATTTGGTCATCGGAAAGTGATGCCGATTCATGTGCATTGCAGTATGTGTCATGAGATTCTACCCATGTTACTAATTTTGAGGCATCAACAGGGTGATTCCATGATTTCAATTCATCACTATTGAAGTTTTGTTTAGCTAAAGCATCTCTCAGCAACTGACCGTAAGCACTTGCAGTTTGACCGATATATTCAGCATACTCGGCTTCTTTTATGTTTTTATCTTGTAGTACTTCGCCATAAATAAAAAGGCTGTCAGGCATAAGTAATGAAAGGCTTTTTACAGCCTCTCTACCTGTAGCTATAGGCCAAAAATTATTTACCTTGGATTTTGCATCAAGCGGGTCTGACGGCAAGCCAATGTGTTTTGCGGTATCGTATCTGAATCCGCGTGCTCCGAGGTTTATCAAGTCATTTACGTACTGCATATAGTAATACTGGAAATCCGGATTTTCAGTATTTACGTCAGGCAGACCTCCCATCATACCTGTTGTACACTCGTATCTATCGTTCCATAATTCAATATTTTTGAATCCGTTAGCGTGGAATAGATTTTCATGTCCTCCCACTGCATTATCTAATCCCGGCAATACTGCTGTATGGTCCACTGCTGTATGGTTCGGCAACACATCTACAAGTATCTTGACGTTGTATTTGTATGCGCTATCGCACATAGCCTTGAATTCATCTCTGTTTCCCAGCATATAATTTCCTATTGTCCAATCTGTGGGTTGGTAATAGTAGTACCATTTGCCTTGGATAGAATCGCCGGGCTCGCTGAAAAGTGCCATTCCTCCGTTATCTCCAACGTAGCACGCTTGTGCAGGAGATGTCTGAACGAAATCGTATCCTGCGGCTGCAATATTGCGCATATTGTCTGCAATGGTGTTGAATGACCATGACCAAGCATGAAGTATTACTTTATGTGGTGCAGACGTTTTGGAATGTGCTGCAGATGCAGCTAATGGCGATAAAGACAATGATGCCGCTAAAAGTGAAAATGTAAGTAATTTCATGATTAAAGATTGTATGATGATTTATATTTTCTTCAAAGTTACGAATTTTTTTTTACAGAGAAAATTTTTAATGAAATAGCGGTAAAAATATGTGGATAACAATTCCTATAATCACGATTATGTAAAATAGCCTTAAGCAATAAAAAAAGCATTATTGTATATTAGGGAGTTTCAGTTAATGCGCTCAAAAAATATCGGTTAACTGCCTTATGTTTG
>SAMEA104315426__coassemble_383_pt1 | contig 29817 bp, 21 predicted proteins | sample SAMEA104315426__metabat2_low_PE_027 | metagenome-assembled genome bin SAMEA104315426 (sample SAMEA104315426) | gut metagenome | biome: Monkey gut; feature: monkey-associated habitat; material: faeces | place: China | collected 2013 | reverse complement strand
CCGAGGTGCGAAGCGAGAGGAATGCTTGCCCATCACCGCATGGCGCTTCGCTTATACGGTGTTTCTTACAGACAGAGCCTCACCGAGGCTCTCTGCTTATGTAACTTCTTCTGTATCTGAACAGACCGCACCGCTCCGAGGTGCGAGTGGTGGTGGCTATCGTGTCACCGCATGGCGCACTACGTGCTTATACGGTGTTTCTCACAGCCGAGCCTCGCCGAGGCTCTCCGATGGTGTAACTTCTTCTGTATCAAAACAGACCGTACCTCACCGAGGTGCGAAGCGAGAGGAATGCTTGCCCATCACCGCATGGCGCTTCGCTTATACGGTGTTTCTTACAGACAGAGCCTCACCGAGGCTCTCTGCTTATGTAACTTCTTCTGCATCTGAACTGACCGCACCTCCCCGAGGTGCGAGTGGTAGTGGTGGCTATCCTATCACCGCATGGCGCACTGCGTGCTTATACGGTGTTTCTTACAGCCGAGCCTCACCGAGGCTCTCTGCTTATGTAACTTCTTCTGTATCTGAACAGACCGCACCGCTCCGAGGTGCGAGTGGTGGTGGCTATCGTGTCACCGCATGGCGCACTACGTGCTTATACGGTGTTTCCCACAGCCGAGCCTCGCCGAGGCTCCACCTTGGTGCTATCTTAGTTAGTTGAAATCTCAGGGTGGCGCATTCCGTGCTTATACTGTGTTTCTGACGTACTTTTTCGGAGATTATTAATGGTAGGACCTTCTGCCGGCATCTATTCTGAGGAGAATGAACAGGAGTATGGTGAAGCCCCAGAGTGATGAGCCTCCGTAGCTGAAGAATGGGAGGGGAATTCCGATAACGGGGCATAGTCCTATCACCATTCCTATGTTTATGCAGAAGTGGAAGATGAGATACGATGCTACACAGTAGGCGTAAACGCGTCCGAATGTAGCCGGTTGCCTTTCTGCTATGCTGATTATTCTGAGAATGAGTATCAGGAAGAGGGTAAGCACTGATACTGTGCCTATGAAGCCTTGTTCTTCACCTATGGTGCAGAATATGAAGTCCGTGTGTTGCTCGGGGACGTATTTGAGTTTTGTCTGTGTGCCTTGGAGAAATCCTTTGCCTAAGAAACCGCCTGAGCCGATTGCGATTTTTGACTGGTTGACGTTGTATCCTGCGCTACGGAGGTCTTCTTCTATTCCTAATGCTACTTTAACACGGAGCTGCTGGTGTGGCTGGAGGACAGTGGTGAATACGTAGTTCACGGAGAATAGAAATGATACTGACACTATTGCAGTAAGGATAGTGATAAGGAGTCCTCTTACTCTTGATTTCATTAGCTCAAAGAGGAGGTATATTGCAGCGATTGCTGTTGTGGTGATGAAGTAGATGGTCCCCGGTACGGGTATTCCGCAGAGGGTAAGGATAGTGATGATTATTCCGCAGGTGATAAATCCAATGGCGAGGTTTCTTGCCACGAATCCCATTTTGGCGTAAAAGGCTGTCATTGCCACCATTAGTGTCTGTATTAATACGAATATCGTAAATTCGCCTGACGGGATACCGAGGATTATTGTTTCGGTGAATTTAACCGAGACTACGAAGATTACTACTGCGAATATTGCAGCGAACAGGACGAGTCCGCTCATTCCTTCTCTGTACAGTACGAGGAAAAGTGACATATAGACGAGTGCCGAGCCTGTCTCGTTTTGCGCCAAGATGAGGAATACGGGGATAAATATGATGAGAAGCGCTCTGACGTAGTTCGAGGCATGGGCGTTTAGGGTGAAATTGTACTCGGAAAACAGTTTTGCGAGTGCGAGAGCAGTGGCGAATTTGGCAAATTCTGCGGGTTGGAGGCTTACAGGTCCTAACACGAGCCATGAGTGTGACCCTTTGATGTCCGGCGCAAGGAATATGGTGACAAAGAGAACAATAAGGGTAAGGATATATATAGGATAAGCGTAAGTCTCATAGAGGCGTTTATCAACGAGGAGGAGGAACATACCGAGGAATGCAGAAAGTCCTATCCAGCAAATCTGTTTACCTGAAAATTCGTCAAAAGAGAAAATACTGGCATTGTCGTAGTCGTAACTGGCTGCATAAATGCTTGCAGCTCCTGCGATTACGAGGATAGCGTACAGAATGACAGTGAACCAGTCAATGTCATGAAAGACGGATCTGTTATTAGTGCTTCTTAACTCCACTGTAAATTATAGTATTTGATTCGAGCATTCTCTGTTCCAAGTATTTTCTTGCGGGAGAAATGGAATCGTTGAGGTATTTTTCTATTACGAGGCTTCCGATAGGTACTCCGTATCTTGCCCCGAAACCTGCATTTTCAACATAGACGCAGACTGCGATTTTGGGATCGTTGTAAGGCGCGAAACCCATAAATGCGGAGTGGTCAAGTCCGTGCGGATTTTGTGCCGTACCTGTTTTGCCGCATACTTCTACATCCGGCAGGTTTGCTGCTCGGCAAGTACCGCCGGTGACTGCCATTCTCATACCTTCAGCCACGTCGTTGAAGTATTTTGCATCAATAGTTGGGTAGCGTTTAGTGAGGTATTCCTGTGCGATGGTAGTGTCTTGTATTTCTTTTACTACGTGTGGCGTGATGAACCAGCCGCGGTTCGCGATAGTGGCACAGAGGTTTGCTATCTGTAGTGGTGTTGCAAGGATTTCACCTTGTCCTATGGCTACAGAGATAATAGTGTTTGCGCTCCACCTGCCTTCACCGTAAATTTTGTTGTAGAACTTGGAGTTAGGGATAAATCCGCGACTTTCTCCGGGAAGATCTACACCGAGTTTGTAGCCGTAGCCGAGTGATACGAGGTGATTTTTCCACACTTCAAATGCGTTAGCGGAAGAACCGTATTTGGAGCGTTTGTCAATCATTGCTTTAAAGCCCCAGCAGAAGTATGCGTTGCAAGATGTTTGCAGCGCCGGTTTTAGTGCTAATGGTGAGCCGTGGTTGTGGCAGCCTACTTTTAGTCCGCCTGAAATAAATCCGTGGGAACACGGGTAGGCGGTAGAAAGGTTTACGATACCTTCTTGGAGGAAGATAAGTCCTTGTGTAGGCTTGAAAGTGGAGCCCGGAGGGTATGCCGCCATAAGTGCGCGGTCAAATAGTGGCTTGTACTTGTTTTGTACGAGTTTGCTGTAGTTTTCGCCGCGTTGTCTCCCTACGAGGAGTGTAGGGTCATAAGTCGGTGAAGATACGAGAGCGAGAATTTCTCCTGTTTTAGGTTCTATAGCTACAACAGCACCGATTTTGTTAACCATAAGGCTTTCAGCGTACTGTTGGAGTTCAAGGTCTATGCTGAGTTTGAGATTTTTTCCTGATACGGGGGTAATGTCGTGCGCACCGTTCATATATTTTCCTTGTATTCTGCCGAGTGCGTCACGGAGAAGAATTTCAACACCTTTCACTCCGCGGAGGTATTTGTCGTAACTCTTTTCAATACCGAGGTCACCACAGTAGTCACCGCGTTGGTAGTACGGGTCCCGTTCAATGTCTTTAGGAGAAACTTCACGGATATTGCCGAGTACGTTTGCAGCCGTAGCTTGGTTGTATTGTCGGAGTATTCTTTTCTGAATGAAAAGTCCGGGGTAGCGGTAGAGTTTTTCTTGCAGTCTGCCGTAGTCCTGTGCGGAGAGGTGTGTGATAAGCCGTTGTGGAGTGTAGGAAGAGTATCCGCTTGCGTTTCGCATGTCAGTGAAACGTTTGCGGAGCTGCTCTACGGTGATATTCAGCGTCTTGCAGAAGTCGATAGTGTCGAATTGTACTACGTCGCGAGGAATCATCATTACGTCGTATGCCGGCTGGTTGTAAACGATAAGTTCTCCATTACGGTCGTAAATAAGTCCTCGTGAAGGATAAACGATTTTGTTGAGAAAAGCGTTATTGTCGGCGTAAATTTTGTATTTGTCGTCGCCGAGTTGAAGATTTGCGAGTCGGAGGACGTATATGATGAAAATGATAACGATAAAGCCGCCGATGACGTATTTTCTTTTTTCTTTGCTATAGTCTTTTCTCATGGCTGCTGTGTGTTAGACTGTCGATAGCGAGTATTATCATAAATGAGATGATACTGCTGCAAAGTATTCGCAGCAGCAGTTGCAGCGGATTAAAGAATGTGAATGCTTCCACCATAAAGTACAGTATGCAGTACACTGTAGTAAATGTGAGAAGGTACTTCATGAATATTCCGCTGCCGAGTGAGCGGATAGACGGTTCGGGGTCTGTGAGGTCTTCTTCTCGCGGGAAGTAAAGGCGGAGTATGGGAAGTCGGATAGCGGCTGCTATGGTGCAACACAGTGCGTTCATTCCCTGAGTATCGGAGCAGATGTCTATTGCGAGTCCGAGAAGGAATGCGAGTGTTAGGGATAGATTTGTACCGGTGTTCACAGGCAGGCGCACGAGCCAATAAATAAAAACGACAGGCATAGCGACTCCCCATAGCACGAGGTGGTTGAACACTACGGCTTGTAGTGCCACCATAATGATGAAAAGTAATATGAATTCTATTATTGTACGAATCATTTGTGTTGTCGCTTTTTATTCCTCGCTATGCAGGTCCGTAGCTTCTACTTTTTTTATTTCGTTGATATTGTTGTTTTTAATGACTCTTACTGTGCTTAACTGTGAGAAGTCCGTGAGAAGTTTTATTCGCAGTGTGAAGAAGTTGTCATCGTCTGCAGTGGCGGATTTGATTACTGTGCCTACGGGAACGCCTTCCGGGAACATGGATGAGTACCCGCTGGTGATGATTGTGTCACCGGTGTGATACACGGTGTGTTTCGGAAGTTCTTCAAGGAGTGCCTCTTCGGAGTTTTTGCCGTCCCACACGAGCGACCCGAATACGTCGCTGCCTTTCAGTTTGCATGACAGTCTGAAGTCAGGGTTCAGCAGTGATATTATTCGGCTGTAATGTTTGCCTACAACATTTACCACTCCTACTACTCCGCTATGGTCCACAACTCCCATTTCCGGACGTATTCCATCGGCTTCACCTTTTTCTATGGTGATGTAGTTGTAGGGGCGGCTGATACTGTTGTTAATCACGTGTGCGATTATGAAGTCAAACTGTTGCAGCGGCTTGAGGATTTCCGTTGAGTCTGCGGCGTATTCGCGGAGCTGATAGTCGCCAACTTGCTTGCGGAGTGAGATAACTTCGGTTTCGAGTGCGGCATTTCGCAGTTGAAGGTCTTCGTTTATACTTCGAAGGTTGAAGTATGAAGTGACGCTGTTTGCTACTCCGTAAATTGATGAAGATACAGCATTCGCAGACGTTAGTATTACATGGTGTTGGTACGGGTTGTTATTAAAGAGCATTATGCACGACATTACTACATAGAAGGCGAATACCAACCATGAGCTGAAGCGTATTATGAAGTTAATTAAGTCCCGCATCTATACTGTAATCCTGCTGTCCTTGAGGTTCTTATCTGATAAGGAATGAAAAATTATCAATGTTTTTGAGAGCGACGCCTGTGCCTTTTGCTACTGCGAGAAGCGGGTCTTCAGCGATGTGGAATTGAATACCGATTTTGTCGGTCAATCTCTTGTCAAGTCCGCGAATTAATGCACCGCCTCCGGCGAGCCAAATACCGTTTCTTACGATGTCGGCATACAGTTCCGGCGGAGTCTGTTCAAGAGCAGCGAGCACTGCGGTTTCGATTTTAGAGATGGTCTTTTCTATGCAGTGAGAGATTTCCTGGTATGATACAGGAATTTCCATCGGGAGGGCTGTCATCTGGTTAGGACCGTGTACGATGTAGTCCTCAGGAGGGTTTTCAAGTTCAGTGAGGGCGGAGCCTACATTAATCTTGATAAGTTCTGCAGTGCGAACACCTACTTTGACGTTGTGCGCACGACGCATGTGTCCCTGAATGTCTTCAGTGAGGTCATCGCCGGCAACACGGATACTCATATTTGTTACGATGCCTCCGAGTGAGATAACGGCGATTTCAGTAGTACCGCCACCTATGTCAACAATCATATTTCCTTCGGCTGCTTGAACGTCAAGTCCGATACCGATAGCCGCTGCCATAGGTTCGAAGAGCATATATACGTCACGTCCGTTAGCGTGTTCTGCAGAGTCGCGTACGGCACGGCGTTCCACCTCGGAAGCACCTGAAGGAATACCGATGACCATTCGCAGAGAAGGAGAGAACCAAGCGCTTTTTGCACTGGCTTTTTTTACGAGTCCGCGAATCATAAGTTCGGCAGCATTAAAGTCTGCGATGACGCCTTCACGCAGCGGACGAACAGTGCGGATATATTCGTTTTCTTTTCCTTCCATCTGTTGTGCTTCTTTACCTACGGCGATTAGTTTGTCCGTACGTTTGTCAAGCGCAACGATAGATGGCTCGTTTATTACTATCTTGTCATTATGAATGATGATAGTGTTTGCCGTACCGAGGTCAACGGCTATTTCTTTAGTTAGAGAAAATAATCTCATAGTTTTATTCCGTTTTTTTAGTTGTTTCTTAATGTTTAAAGTGACGAATACCTGTCATTACCATTGCTATGTCGTTATTGTTGCAGTAGTCAATGGATTCTTGGTCTCTTACGGAGCCACCGGGTTGAATTACTGCTGTGATGCCTGCGTTGTGTGCAATTCCCACGCAGTCCGGAAACGGGAAGAATGCGTCGGAAGCCATAACTGCGCCGTTGAGGTCAAATCCGAAGGATTGTGCTTTGGCGATAGCTTGCTTGAGTGCATCTACTCGTGATGTTTGCCCTACGCCGCTTGCGTAAAGTTGTCGGTTCTTGGCGAGTACGATAGAATTGCTCTTTGAGTGTTTGACTATTTTGTTAGCGAACAGGAGGTCGTCTATCTGACTTGCTTCTACTGCTTTTTGTGTTACTTGTCGCAAGTCGCTCGGAGTTTCTGTTTTGAGGTCCGCATCTTGTACGAGTACCCCGTTGAGTGCGGAGCGGAAACGTGTGGCGGGGAGTGATGTTGATTTCAATAGCAGCACTATGCGGTTTTTCTTTTGGAATAGCACTTGGAGCGCATCGTCGGAGTAGCCCGGTGCTATTATTACTTCAAAGAAAATTTTATTAATTTCTTCCGCAGTGGCTTTGTCGATAGTTCTATTCGCAATCAGTACGCCTCCGAATGCTGAAACAGGGTCTCCTGCGAGTGCGTCAATCCATGCTGTGAGGATATTGTCTCGGGAGGCTGCTCCGCAAGCGTTGTTGTGCTTGAGTATTGCGAATGTGGGCTGTTCAAAGTCAGAGATGAGTGAAACGGCAGCGTCAATGTCAAGAAGATTGTTGTAAGAAATTTCTTTTCCGTGCAACTGTTCGAACATTGCGTTGAAGTCGCCGTAGAAACTGCCTTTCTGATGAGGGTTTTCACCGTAACGGAGTGTCATTTCTCCGTGGATAGTGGTGTTGAAAACTTTTGTGTCGCAGCCGGAAGTCGTGCCGTTGAAATAGTTGAAGATTGCGGTGTCGTATGCGGAAGTGACTGCGAATGCTTCTTGTGCGAGGTGACGACGCTGCTCGAGTGTAGTATTTGGTCCTGTTGTGTTAAGGATATCGAGAAGTGTGTCGTATTGGCGTTTTGATGCGATGATAGTGACGTCGTTGAAGTTTTTGGCAGCAGCACGGATTAATGAAATGCCGCCGATATCAATTTTTTCAATGATGTCTTGTTCTTCAGCACCTGATGCAACGGTTTCGGAGAAAGGATATAAATCCACAATGACGAGGTCAATTTCCGGGATTCCGTAAGCGAAAGTTTGTTGACGGTCGTTTTTGTTGTCACGACGATTAAGTATTCCGCCAAAAATTTTGGGGTGTAGGGTTTTGACTCTTCCTCCGAGGATAGAAGGATAGCCGGTGATATCTTCTACGGGTTTACAACTGTATCCGAGCCCTTCAATAAAGGAGCGAGTCCCACCGGTAGAGATAAATTTTACGTCATTTTGTGCCAATAGTCGGAGTATATCCTGAAGTCCGTCTTTATCGAAAACGGAGATTAGTGCTGTCTTAATCTGTTTGGTTTGTGACATTTTCAAAAACAATCTTTATTATTCGCATAGTTTAAGATTGCAAATTTACGAATTAATTATCAGTCTGTAAAATAGATGATAATCTTTTGTAAAACTTTTTTTCTATTGAGGGTGATTTGGAGTTAAAAAGGGCGAAAAAGGCTAAAAGGCAAAAACGGCGACAAGTAATGTCATATAACTTTATTTGCTGAGAGTGAAGTCGAATTGGAGTCCGCCTTGCGACTTGTTTTTTACGGTGATGTTTCCGCCGTGGAGAAGGACGGCATTTTTAACTATTGACAGTCCTAATCCTGTTCCTCCGAGTAGCCTTGAGCGACCTTTGTCTATTCTGTAAAAACGTTCGAAAAGGTGTGGAAGATGTTCTTCTGCAACTCCTTTGCCGTTGTCGGTAAGTGTTATTGCGTATGCGTCATGCGTTTCCGTTACGGTGATGTCGATCTGTGTGCCGGCGGAGTATTCGATGGCATTGTCAAGCAGGTTTCGGAATACGGATATAAGTATCTGTTCGTTGCCTTTTATCGTCAGTTCGCCGTCCGGAAGGTTTGTGATTATTTCCATTTCGGAGTCCGGGTGATCCAGCTTTGATTCGTCAATAGATTCAGCAATAATGCCTGCTAATGATACTTCTTTTTTGTCTATGGCGATGTTTCCGTCTTCCATTCGCGTGATTAGCGATACGTCGTTAAGGAGTGAGCGAAGACGGTCGGCACTGCTGTAAGCACGCTGTATAAATTCTTGCTTTTTCTCAGGGTCAAGTTCCGGGTGTTCTATAATAGTTTCAAGGCAAACGAGGATTGCCGCTACGGGTGTTTTCAGCTCGTGGTTTATATTGTTCGTGAGCTGCCTTTTTATACGGATTTTTTCTTGTTGCTCGAAGAGTGCTTTTTCGTGCTGTATGTCTCTCTGTACGATAGCTTCCTGGAGGTGAGAGTAAAGTTTTACGATGTGGCTTGATATGGAGCCTAATTCGTTTTTCGGGAAAGCAAGGTCGGCATAAATTCTTTCACCTTTTTCAGCTCTTGCCGCAAAGTCGTTTAGCCTGCTGATTACTTCACCGGACTTGAGTGTGACGAAGTATCCGATGACGCTGAAGAGTGCTGTGATACATAACATTATCCATAGGAAGTCGCTGTCTGTTGCGAGCATTTGTGTCAGAGAATGGTCGTAAGGGACAGCACTGCGGACAATGTATTTTTTGCCTTTTGTAGCGGAGTAAAAGTATGGCTTGTCCGTAGAAGCGGAACGGCGTCGGAGTGTGTAGCCTGAGCCGGAATTTTCGGCTTGTGCTATTTCCGGACGATTTATGTGGTTTTCCGTATTGGCGATGGTATCAATAGCGTTATCGAACAGGACATCGCCTTTGAGATTGAGAATGGTTATTCTAAGCCCTTTGAGTCTTGGAATACCGAGTATTAATTCATCGGGCTTATAGTTTTCATTTTCAAGAGCGTCAATTATGTGAAGATTGTTGACTTGGAGCATATTGTTTATGCTCTCTGCTTTCAGTTGTCGTTCTCTATAGTATTGAAATGTGACGAAGCAGGCTACCATAGCCCACGAGAAAAACATCAATACGAGGAATTGACGCAGGTGATATGATATTTTATAATTCAAAGCCATATCCGTAGCCTGAGCGAGTCATAATTCTGTCTCCGAAGTCTCCTAATTTTTTGCGAAGTCGAGTGACGTTCACGTCAACGACACGCGGGATAACAACAACGTCGTCGCCCCAGATTTTGGATAGGATTTCTTCGCGAGTGTAAACTCTGCCGGGTGTGGATACGAAGAGCTTGAGTATTTCGTACTCTTTGCGTGGCATTCTGATGTAATTACCGTTGATGTAAACGCTTCTTGAAGTGGTGTCGATAGACAATTCTCCTACATGAATAACGTTTTTGTCTTCTTCCGGTTCTTCTTCAACTGGCATAGTACGCCTTAGTACCGTGCCTACTCGTGCCACGATATTACGGATAGTGTAGGGCTTGAATATATAGTCGTCTGCACCGATATTCAGTCCTGCAATCATATCATCTTCGCTGTCTTTCGCTGTGAGGAAGATGATAGGTATGTCCTTGGTGTCTTTGTCTGCTTTGAGTTTTCTTGCAAGTGTGAATCCGCTTGTTTCTCCCATCATTACGTCTAATATAATGAGATTGTAGGGAGTTTGTGATATTTTGGTTAAAGCCTCTTCAGCACTTTGTGCAACGTCAACATCGTAACCTGTAACTTCCAAGTTAAAGCGGAGAACTTCGCACAATGTATCTTCATCATCAACAACGAGTATCTTTGCTGGTTTCATAGTTTGCTCGCTTTAATTATTAATAGTGCAAATTTAGTCATTTGTCAGGTCTTTTTATAATATTAAAGTGTGATTTAATAATAATTTACCGTTATTGCATAAATTTACAATAATTTATAACATTCTTGTTTCATTTTGATAAGAATCAGCGGTGCTTCGGGTCCCATATTGAAAATGAGGTCAAGGATAGATAAGTGAGGAATAAAGCCAAATTCCGATTGTCGAACTTGATAGTATTCAACGGGATTTAATTGTGAAAAGTTGTTGTATCGGAAATCTGCATATTTTTCCTTATCGCAATGGCTCCGGATATCTGTTTCTATACCGAGAATGTCACAGATGACAGTGTTTATTGCTGTGTCAAGTGATTGTAGTGTTGGATATTTACTGAGTACGTTTTTATCAAGAAATTCGGCAAAGCGGTCAATGTAGTATTCAAAGAATGGTGTACGGCCGTAAGCTGATTCGATGGATACTCTGTGAACGTGCCACCATTCTCCGTGGCTTGAGAGTCGTATGTCACCCCATGTCGCTTTAGTCAATGACACAGGCTTTTCTATCGGTACTGTGAGGCTCAGTTCTCGGTTTACATCTGCGATTGTGGTTCGATGAGTGCTTTTAAGTCGTTTGTCGAATCGTGAAGAGTAGTCAATAACCGCACAGCCGTATTTTGCGAGAGTGGCATAGTAGTCAATCGTGCCGTAGTAAGCGGGAGAAAAGACGGCTGTGGATTCGGGATATATGATTAGGGGAGAGGGCATTTACTTGAAATTTTCTTTGTCCGGGTTTGCGTTGAGGAAGATTCTGTTCCAACGAATACCGCCGTTAAAAGCGGATTTGTCTTTGTCAAATGATATGAGAACTCTCCAAGGTGAACCTACAATATGGTCTTCCGGTACGAATCCCCAATAGCGTGAGTCAAGTGAGTTGTCGCGGTTATCTCCCATCATGAAGTAATAGTCCATCGTGAATGTGTATTCTTTGACGGGCTTGTCGTTGATGTAGAGAGTGCCGTTTACCATTTTAGCGGTAGGATTGTCTTCATATACTCTGATAGCGCGTTCGTAAGTAGTCCAGTTGTCGCTGTTGATTGCAATTTTCATACCTTTGGCAGGAAGCAGGATACCGTTTTCACCTCCGTAATCGGAGCAAGTCCAAGTGTCGGACAGTCCGTCCGGGAACATTGTCCCGGGTTCTGCATTTGACGGTAATAGACGTACCATAATTATTTCCGGCATTTTCTTAAGTTCTTCCATCATCTGAGATGTGAGAGGTGTGATATATACCGGTGGTACTGAACCGTCGGGGTTGACGGTTATTCCGTATGCGGCGAGCGTAGCAGCGTCGTAGTTGTGAGTATTCAGAGTGTGGATATCATCTATAGCAATACCGAGTTTTTCAAATACTTCATCAGAGAGCTGGAATTGTTTGGTCTGATAGTAGCATTGGAATTGAACGTTTTTCGGCATAGGTTGCTTTACGTTGTTGATGTAAATATCACGGTCAACAATTTTAATTCTGTCACCCGGAATAGCCACGCAGCGTTTTACGTAGTTTTCACGACGATCAACTGGTCGGTATTTAATATCGCCGAATACTTCTTTGTTGTTCCAAACAGCAGTTCTGCCGTATGCTTTGATGAGGGTGTAGTAATCCGGGTTGTTTACCTTTGTGGTGATAGTGTCGCCTGCAGGAAAGTTAAAAACGACGATGTCACCGCGTTCCACTTTTCTGAAGCCTTTGAGACGGTGGTATTTTACTGCGGGCTTATCGCAGTAACTGTCACAGTTGAGAATAGGTAATTCGTTGTGTACGAGAGGAAAATGTATCGGTGTCATCGGCACTCTCGGTCCGTAAATCATTTTGTTTACGAAGAGGTAATCACCTGTGAGAAGTGTCTTTTCAAGCGATGATGATGGTATCTGATAGTTTTGTCCTATGTATGCGAATGCGAAGTAAACGAGAATGAGTGCATAGACTATTGCATCTACCCAGCTCATTATGTTATAGACTACCTTGTTTTTGCTCTTTTTCCACCATGTGAACGGGATATATCCGGTAATGTAAATGTCAAAGAGGAGGAGTTCGAATAGTGCCACCCACCAAGTCCCGAGCCATATTACCCAGGCGAAGAAAATTATTGATACTATGGTAAATCGTACCCAGCGAGTAGTTTTTATTTCTGATATTCTTTGTTTGAAACTTTTCATTTTTCTTTATTTATTTCGCAAAGATAGGAATTTTTTTTTATTGAGTGTTATTGAGGACTATAATGATCTTAAAGGACTGTAAGACGGTTTTTTGCAAAACGTTTTATTATAGTCCTAATAGTTCCCGGCTACGGCTATTTTGCGACCTAAGGCGTTTGATTCCGTTCCGTCTTCTCCTTTGATAGTAGCACGATAGACATATATTCCCTGCTGCACTCTTCTGCCTGCCATATCGGTGAGGTTCCATGTGATAGGGAAAGTGGTGAAGAGGTCACTGCGACCGGATTGCACTGAAGTCCAGACGAGTCTGCCCATAATGTCGTAAATAGATATTGTGACTTCCACCATTGCATCGGGGCGGTTGTGAGAGATGTAGAAGTTTGTTTCAGCAGAAGCCGGATTACGGTCCGTATATACGTCAAATGCTTTTGCGGGGAGTCCGTTTTCCACTTGGAAGTAAATAGTCTGTTCGGCAGGGTTTGCTGCGGTGTCCCATACGCGGAGTCGGAGTGAATGTTCACCGTCGGTGAGGTTTTCAAGCTGGTATGCTATAGTACCTGATGGCGAACCGTCAGAAGCCGGGGTGTAGAATTGAGAGACGTCGTTATAACTTTTTTCCGCACCGTCAAGCCACATAGTCATTTGGTGTCCTATGCCTGCCATTGAGAGGTTTATAGCGACGTTGTCCGATACGTGTGCTATAGCCATAGGTGATTCATTTACTTTATCACCGTCTTGGAATGATGAGTGGTTGAGGTAAAACGATTCTATTACCGGCGGCTCGTTGTCTTCCGGTGCAGAGTCGTCGAATCCGTAAACGTAGAAGTCTCGGTTAACACCTACGCCTCTGCGAGTATCTTTGCTGGAAGAAGCAAAGAGATTTATGGCGGCATTACGGTAGTTATCGGCGATTTCGGAAGGCATAGCCATTTTGATGTTGAAGTGTCCGCCTACGATAGAGTCCGAGCCTGCGTAGAGACGAGTTCCTTGCTGGTCAAAGGTGTCTTGCGAACCTGTTTCGCCGTTACCTTTGGTGGTAACACTTGTTTCGGCATCGTAGAGAGTCGATGTGACAATACCGTTGTAGTCTGTCATTATAGAGCCGTCGTTATTGAGGATAACTCCGGTGACTGTCGCTTGCTGTGAAGCCTTTATTGTCGGTGGCTCAGGTGAATTAATATCCACTCCGTTAATCTCTGTAACTTTTACTTTAGGTGACGGTGTTACGAGGCGTATTGCCGGGTCGCCGAGGAGTACGTATCGGAGTTTGTTTGAGTTCGATACGGGGCGTCCTTCCTGGAGATAATTATTTTTAGCAAGACGAATAGCTTCTCCGATAGTGAGTCTTTTGCCTTCTCCGTCTTTGGAGAAGATGTATCTACCCACGTTGCTTGAGAAGTAACCGTTGTCTGAAATATATACGGGGCGAGTGGCACTGAATGCTGCAGCAACACCGCCGTTAGCGTTTTTGAAGAGGATTTCTGCAGCTGAAGCATCTTTACCGTCCCAACGCTGGAAGTCGCAGGTGAATGCGAAAACCACAGGAAGGCGTTTGAGGTAAAGTGATGCGATGTCAGTGTAAGTCATAAGTCCGTCTGCTGTCCAGGAGTTCGGGTTTGCGTGTCCGGAGTATGCCCAGAAGGCTGTACCTTCTTCAAGGATACGGAACATATCGCTTCTTGCTCCGGGGTAAGTACCGCCGGTGCGGTCGTAAGCATCGATATACACTTTTTGATAGAACATATCTTTACCGCCATCGGTGTTCAGCATATTGTTCCACATATTTTCCGACTGCTTGAGGTGTACGCCGTTGTCTTCGTCATCGCATACGAGGAGAACGTTGTTCTGCCAGTTGCCTTCCGGAGAGGAAGTGGCGTATTTGATGATTTTATCCACTACGGTTTTTGCTTCGTTGGTGGAGGTGACGGATATTCTTCCGAGTGCTATTTGGAGTTTGTCACTTGCAGTGCTTACTCCGGAGTTGTCCAGGAGAAATCCGAAGATGTCGTCAGTGGTGTATGACGTATTGTCGTTAAGTCCTTCTTCGCTTTCCCATGTTGGCATAGTGGGTACTCCTTGCGCTTGTACGGCGGAGGTGAGGTGGCGGTTGTCGTGTGATGCTTTTCCGAAGAAGAGAGCATAGCGCAGTTGTCTTTGTTTGCCAACTCCGCGGTCGTAAAACATCTTGAGGCAACGGCGGAGGGAGTTAACGTCGGCTGTGCCGGAAGAAAATTCGTTGAACACTATGTCTTGATTAAGAACAAGTACCTTCAGTGTGTCTTCACTTTCTCTGTGGAACTGTGCAAGTCGTTCAGCTTGAGTGGCATAATCCGGAATTGTGAATATTACCATATCCGGAGTTTCCATTCCGTGGATATTCTGGTTTGCTACAGATGCTATAAATTCCGGTGAGGGGAGTGATGAATCTTCGTTCCACGCAGCATATTGGCGAGGATTGCCGTAAGATGACGTCCATGCCATAGTTCCGGCTTCTGCTGTTGAAGCATTAATCTTGGTGATTTTCAGCGGATCTGTTACGTCCCAAATGACTGTCTTGGCAGTAGTGCTTGAAAGTTTGAGTGAAGAATTGCTGCCTGTGAAAATCAGCGAGTTGCCGTTCATTTTCAGCTGTCGGTAATAGTTTACCGATATATAGTTCAAGTTTGCATTTGAGGGCGTGGAGGAAGCCTTGAGAGTCAACTGAAGTTGTAAGTTTTCCGAGTTTAGTGGAAACGTTTTACGTATCATAGCCTCCGTGCCGTGGTGGTGTGACGTGTTTTGTGTACTTGATATTACGTCCGAACTTGTTGTTGGAAGCTCGGTGTCGTTGACGTTGAATGCGAGAGTAGTGGAGAAACCTACGCTTTTTACCACCATATCCGCTTCCACCCATACGTTAGTGTCAGGTGCTTTGTCAGTAAGTTTGAAGTTGAACTTTTGTGTTTTATTAAGGCGGAAGTCTTCGCCCACGAGGAGGTGTCCTGTCTCGGCAAGTGAGAGAAGGTCTCTTTCGTGAAAGATATGTTCGCGGAAAGTAGTGGCGGGATTGTTAGCTGTAGGGTTTCCGGTGGCATTGATTTTACGCAGCGGCTCATCGCTTTCTGTAATGTAGTAGTAACCGGCAACCGAGAACGGGTTGCTTGCAGGTCTGAAGTCCGTGCCGTTGAGAGTTTTCCAATCTACGACGCCAACGCCGTAAAAATATACTCCGGCAGAAGTATTGACAGTCTGCACGAGCGGTAAATCATCTGTATAGTTAGCTAAAGTAAGAGCGTCGGGAATACGTTTTCCGCCGTAGCCATATACTCTGACGCGAGATACGTCAGTGAACCCCCATTTGCGCAGGTCCTCAGCCTTCAAGAGGTACATTCCGGACTCTTTTACACTGACTTTTACCCATCTTCCTTCTGCGAGAACTGATTTCTCGGTGTAAGTGGAAGTAGGGAATGAAAGGGCGTGCTGTGAAATGCAGAGTGTGAGAATAATTGTGATGATTGTTCTCAAGTGGAGTGATTTTATTTTATTACGTAAACGCATAGTACAAAGCATATCAAAATGGTGAGGATACTATTTCCTCCGAAGTATTTAACGGAAAATTACGTGAAATATTGTATAATGTAAGTGATTTAAAAGCGAAAAGGGCGGAAAAGTCGAAAAGGGCTGCAACGGTTTGCCTTTGCTACACGGCTCTTTCATTAATTTCCATGGTCTTTGCCACCTTATTTTTACGAAAGATTGCTGCTTACTCGCTGATAATTGCTACCTTTGTGCAAAATATTATTATTAATGAAGACATTTGAAGAATTAGGCGTTGCTGCTCCACTGCTTGACGCCATTGCGGATATGGGATTTGAGATGCCTATGCCTGTACAGGAACAGGTTATCCCGTATTTGCTGCATGAAGATTGTGATGTGGTGGCTCTTGCACAAACAGGTACAGGTAAGACGGCTGCTTTCGGATTGCCTGTAATACAACGACTTGACACTGATATATCCAAGCCTCAGGCTCTTATCCTTTCTCCTACTCGCGAACTTTGCTTGCAAATCGCTGATGACCTCCGCGATTTCTCCAAGTATATGCCTGACGTGACAGTGCTGCCGGTGTACGGCGGTTCGAGCATTGAGAGCCAAATCCGTGCTTTGAAGCGCGGCGTGCAAATCATCGTGGCTACTCCCGGACGACTTATTGACTTGATTAACAGAGGTGTTGTAAAATCCGACCTTGTGCATACCGTTATCCTCGATGAGGCTGACGAGATGCTGAATATGGGTTTCCTTGACTCTATAAATGAAATTCTTGACCATATCCCTAATGAGCATAAGACTCTGATGTTCTCTGCTACTATGCCGCAGGAGATTGCACGCATAGCGAAGCGATATATGCATTCACCGGTGGAAATAGTTATCGGCACCAAGAATGAGGGTGCAGCGAACGTTAATCACATTTATTACATGGTGCATGCCCGTGACAAGGCTCTTGCACTTAAGCGAATAGCTGATGACAATCCTAATATTTATGCTATAGTCTTTTGCCGCACAAGAGTTGAGACTCAGGAGATTGCGGATATGCTGATGCATGACGGATACAATGCTGATGCTCTGCACGGTGACCTTTCTCAGCAGCAGCGCGACATAGTGATGAAAAAATTCCGTGACAGGGTTATCACTATCCTTGTGGCTACCGACGTTGCGGCTCGCGGTCTTGACGTAGATGACCTTACACATGTCATTAACTATGGTCTGCCTGAAGATACTGCCGTATATACTCACCGCTCCGGGCGTACGGGGCGTGCCGGTAAGACAGGTACTTCAGTAGCTATTATCCACTCCAAGGAGAAGGGCAGGCTTAAAGCTATTGAGCGAATTATCGGTAAGAAATTCGAGAGAAAACAAGTGCCTACACCTCAGCATATTATAGAAAAACAACTCTATAACCTCGCTGACCGCCTGGAACACGTGGAGGTTGATGACGAGCAGATGGAAAAATACACTGTTGGTGTCATTAAAAAACTCGGGTGGCTTACTCAGGAAGACCTTGTAAAGAGGGTTCTCGCACTTGAGTTTAACCGTCTCCTTCAGTACTACAAAGATGCTCCGAATATTGACTGCGTTGAGGAAAAATCTTCCAAGAAGTCCGCTAAAGAAGGTAAAGGTGAACACGCTATCCCTACTGCTGCCGAAAAAGACCGCAGAACGGCTGAAAAAGGACTTGAAAGACTGTACGTTAACGTGGGTAAAGGTGACGGATTTTATGCCGCTAACCTTATTGAGATGATTAACTGCTACGTTGACGGAGCAAGGGTGGAAGTGGGCAGAATTGACCTTTTTCCGTCTTACTCTCTCTTTGATGTAAAGCAGAAAGATGCGCGCAGAGTGGTGGAACGTCTTACTGGCGGTGATTTCTTCGGCAAACGTATTTTCTGCGAGATTGCTAAGGAAGGTAAGGACTATAATAAAGCCTCGGGCAGAAAGCAGAAAAACAAGTCCGGTGACGATGATTTAAACGGTCGCACTGCCAAGGGACGCAAAAAGCGTGATTTCCCTCGTAAAGACGATAATGACCGCTCAGAGTCTCCGAGAGCTGAAAGACGCCGACGCGAACGTGAGACTAAAGGAAATAAAAGACTGAGTTCCGATAATAATTAACCATACTTAAAGTCAACTGTGATGAAAAAAACATTAGTGCTTTTCTTTTCACTTATCATTGCCGCTACCGCTATCGCTAAAGATGCTGCAAAGGAGGCTTTTTACTCTGCACCGATGAAGGTTATCCCTTACGCTGCGAAAATGCTCCGTATGGATATGGTGGACTACTATGAAAGCGGGTCTGACAAGAAAATACGTAATGACCTCTACGACGGCTCGAGAATTCTCGCTATGACGGACCTCGATATTGTCATTGAAGAGACTGCGGACAGTGCTTGTATCGCACAAATTGCCGTTGACCTAACCGCCAAGGGTGACACTACTTATATTTTTACCCGTAATATTGCAACTCCCGCCATTGACGGCACTATCGCTTTTTATGGCACGGATTGGAAGCCGCTTAAAGGTAATCATTTTAAAGAGCCTGCGCTGAAGGACTGGGTGGTCAAAGGCTGCAGCAAAGAGGACGCGGAACTTGTGAATGGTATTGTACCTTTCGTGATGGCAAAGTACGACTACGACGCCGTGAATAAGACTCTTACACTGACTCAGAACTTTGATGTGTATATCTCGACTGTTGACTATGAGAAGGTGTCTCACTTGCTGTATAAGTCTATGACTTACAAGTGGAATGGCAGCAGAATGATTTTAGTGTCCAAAACTCTCTGATATGCAGCATATCTCGCAGGATACGAGCAGTGCCATGACCTTGCTGGAGCTGAACGAAATCATCGGGGCTTTAGTGCAAGGCGAGGCTACAACGGGCATTTGGGTGACGGCGGAAACGAGCGATCTCAGTCGTAAGCGTCACTGCTATATGGAGTTAATCCAAAAAGATGACTCCGGTAATACCGTCGCTCGCTCGCGTGCGGCAATATGGGCAAGCTCTCTATATGATATTGATGCAAAGTTTGCTCTCGTCACCGGTCAGCGACTTGCCACCGGAATGAAAGTGCTGGTGCGCGTCACTGTTACCTTCCACCCCGTTTACGGACTTCTGCTCGTTATTGATGATATTAATCCTGAGTTCACATTGGGCGACGTTCTGCGCCACAGACAGGAAATAATTGACAGACTGACCGATGAGGGAATTATAGATATGAACCGCACACTCCCGTGGTGTGACCCCGTTCAGCGCATAGCCGTTATATCCGCAGAGACGGCTGCAGGTTACGGTGACTTTGAAAATCAGTTGCACACGAATCCGTCCGGTATCGTATTTTACACTCGACTTTTCCCTGCCACTATGCAAGGTTCTGCGGCTGCCGGGAGCATTATTGCCGCTCTCTCAGAGGTGCAGAAATGTGCGGAATTTTTTGACACCGTAGTTATTATCCGCGGAGGAGGCTCTACGGACGACCTTTCATGCTTTGAGAACTACGATCTTGCCGCAAATATTGCGCAGTTTCCGCTACCGGTGATAATTGGTATAGGGCATGAAAGAGATATAACGCTCCTGGACTACGTTGCCGCTATGAGGGTGAAAACACCTACCGCTGCTGCTGAATGGCTTATAAACCGTGCACAAAACTTACTGACGGAACTTCAAAATATCGGTAACAGTATATACGCTACCGTCACTTCCCTCTTGACCAATGCCGACCGCTATCTCGCAGCATGTGAAGGACAATTACCTTCTATCGCTACATCTGCGCTGGATAATGCGAAGCATAAGGTAGATAATGCCGCACTTTTCCTCTCCAATATAGCCAATACTCGCATTGCTCCGGAGTTGCAGCGACTTGATTCATTCCGTAAGGAAGTGGTTGCCGCAGCCGAAAATGTCGTTGAAATGCGTAAATCCGCTCTTGATGCTTACGAAAACCTCATGACGGCACTGTCGCCGCAATCTGTTCTTCTCAGAGGATATACCATTACCACAGTCAACGGCAAATACGCTCGTCATGCCTCCGATGTGTCGGAAAATGATATTATCACAACTCATTTCGCTGACGGCACTGTTAATTCAAAACCGATTAAAAACAAATGATATGAAACCTGTAGCAAAACTGAAATACAACGAAGCGATTGCAGAACTTGAATCTATCCTTGAAGCTATGAAGAGCCGGAACTGCGATATAGATGCTCTTACGCAGATGACGCGCCGTGCTGCCGAAATAATAGAAGAATGTCGTTCTCGCCTCACTACAGCAAGTTCCGACCTCCAAGATATCCTCGAGAAACTCGGGAAGTGAAGCAACGAGCCTCGGAGTGGTGCGGTCTTTTCTGATACTGAGGAAGTTACATCATTAGAGTACATCGGAGATGTACGGTTGTGGGAAACACCGTATAAGCACGCAGTGCGCCATGCGGTGATCGGATAGCCACCATCACTCGCACCTCGGAGTGGTGCGGTCTGTGGTAGAAAAATTGTCCGAAAAAATTATCCGTCTGAAATACAAAAAATAATTATTATTCATTAACTTTGCAACTGCGAACCGTCAGCCCCCGGTCAAGGGGAAAGAGACGGGACGCAACACATATAGAAAGCGTTTATCTACGCATATTCTTGACTCTCTGAAATTCTCGCAAAATTTCCGTCTTTGTCAAGGATTAAGCAACGGAAACTTCTTTGAGAAATGTAGTATCCGTATGCTTTCGTTGTATATACAAGCATAGGACTTCTTCGTTGCCGTCAGACTTAGACAAAGCAATGCGAGAAGCCTCAGCGAGTAGGACAGCAACAGATACGGAATCCTACGCTTTTTTGTTTTTAATTTTAATGCCAACGAGGGGATGACCGCGGCTTCTATAACATTGAAATGAATTTCACATTTAGCCATCTACGAAATGCCTTTGCTCATTATAATATAGTTCGAGAAGGCGAAAACTTTATTTTGACAGATGGAGAAAAAACGTATTCGATGTGCGGTTTTGTAAATGCAGAATTACTCAAGAATTTCTGTTTCAGATTCTTTGATATAAGAGAAGAAATTACACGCAATTATGAAAATCAATAATCCTATATTATTATGAAACAATTCATTCAAAAACTTTGGATAGGCGTAACAATGCTGTGCCTATCTTTCACTGCATCTGCCTACGATTTTGAAATTGATGGTATATGCTATAATGTTATTGATCCAGCAGAGCTGACTTGTGGTGTTTGCGCAACAACAGAATCTCTTGACTGCAGCAAAGAAGTTGTAATTCCATCACAAGTTTCTTTCTTAGGTAAGACTCTGACTGTAGTTAGCATAATGGACGAAGCTTTTAAGTTTTCGGGCATAGTTAGTATAAGCATCCCAAATACTTGTACTTCAATAGGAGATGTTGCATTTTACGACTGTGAAGCATTGAAGTCTTTTAACATACCTGATGGAGTGACAAGCATAGGTGAATTGACATTTTCATATTGCACATCGCTTACACATATTAACATACCTGAGGGAGTGACAAGTATTGGAGATTACGTATTTCAGCAATCTGCTATAACATCATTATACATATCAGATTCAAACCAAAAGTTGGAATTTGGATCAAAGGCTTTTGATAATTCTAAAATTAAAGATCTCTATATTGGTAGAGAATTAGAACTGAATTCTTATGATAATTATGCATTATTTTACAATGCAGATATAGATTCACTTACCATAGGAAGCAAAGTAACAAAAATAGGAATGGAATTCTTTACAGGAAAAATTATTGAGAGTAAATATAGTGTAAAGAGTGTACAAAAACTTAATATACTTCCATCGGAAGAATCACTTTATTGTGAGGAATCCTCACTACTAAAAGTTAATCCTAATGTCTTGATTTTAGGACGACAATTGTCTGTATCTTGTATATTTAGTAATATATTTAGTAACATAACAAATTTGAAGCATTTAGAGATTGGCGAAAATGTGAATGATATCAGTAGTTTGTCGTTGGACAGAAATAACATTACTACAATGTTGGTAAAAAAAATTCTTCCTCCAAAATGTATTAGCGGAACATTCTCAAAGGATACCTACTTATATTGTTCTTTAAAAGTTCCGGTAGGCTCTTATAGCGATTACAAATCAGCAGAAGGTTGGAAAAACTTTTGGAATATCGGAGAATGTGATTTCTCTGGTATTGAGACAGTTGAAGGAGATGGAAACCTTTCTTGCGTAGCGGATAACGGAGATATAAGAATAGATAACAAAGATGAAAACAGCATAGTGCGAGTATATAACATTCAAGGCTCTATGCTTGCTGAAACATCGGAGTCTGTGGTGAATAATTTGCCTAAAGGACTATACATCGTCACTGTTGAAAATAAATCATTTAAAGTTTCTTTGAGATAGTAACTTCAATAAATGATTGGAACTTAAAAAATGCGGTAGCCTTGCTTACGATTGGTTATCGCATTTTTTTACAGACCGCACCACTCCGAGGTGCGAGTGGTGGGCGGCTATCCTGTCACCGCATGGCGCTTCGCTTAAACGGTGTTTCTTAGAGACAGAGGCTCTGACTGTGAGATGTGGCAATGGCTTTATGGGCTAAAGAGACCAAAACGCAAATGCTTTTTGCCTTTTCAGCCGTGTGATAATAATTAAGCGTCATATAATTAGAAAAGATTGCTGAGATTTGTGTGACAAATTATAAATATGTACCTTTGCTGATAGGAATAATTATCAAAACGTGAGAATTGGCTATTTTTAAATTCATCAAAACGTGATAATTATATATTAATATACTCATCAAAACGTGATTTAAGCACAAATATGAAAAGAAAAATTTACGATGAAATGCTTCTTTGGAAGCAAAATGAAAATGGACAATCTGCATTAATGATAGATGGGGCTCGTCGTATTGGAAAAAGCTATATAGTAGAAGAATTTGCAAAAAGAGAGTATAAATCATATATATTGGTTGATTTCAACAATGCAGATGATGACTTGATGGAGATTTTTGATAAGTATCTGAAGAACCTTGACGTATTTTTCAGTTACTTAGGCCTGTACTTCAATGTCACGTTATATTCACGCAACACCGTTATCGTTTTTGATGAAGTTCAACTCTATCCAAAAGCACGTGCTGCTATTAAATATTTGGTAAAAGACGGTCGCTACGATTATATAGAGACGGGTTCGTTGGTTAGTATCAATCGTAACGTAAAAGACATTGTTATTCCTTCAGAAGAGCATCGCATCAATATGTATCCTATGGATTTTGAAGAATTCTTGTGGGCATTGGGTGATGAAAATACTATGCCCTTCATTCGTACTTGCTACGAGAAAAAGCAAGCATTAGGGCCTTTACATCGAAAAGTTATGGATATTTTTCGACGCTATATGATTGTTGGAGGTATGCCACAAGCAGTATTGAAATATGTGGAAACCAACGACTTTATGAAAGTTGATGCCGTTAAGAGAAATATTTTAGCACTCTATAAGGCTGACATAGAAAAATATGCATTGGGCAATGAAATAAAAGTGAAAGCAATCTTTGATGAAATTCCTTCAGCGCTTAGTAAACATGAAAAGAAATTTAGATTAGCAACTATTAGTGACAAAGCGCGTTATAGAGAATACGAATCATCTTTCTTTTGGCTTTCAGAATCAAGAGTTGTAAATGTATGTTTTAACTCTACTTCTCCTGATATAGGTTTGCGACTTAATGAGGAACGAACTACTTTGAAGTGTTATATGGCAGATACAGGATTATTGCTCAGCCATGCCTTTAATTTAAAAGTTATTACCGGGAACGAATTATACCTAAAACTCGCATTAGGCAAGTTAGAGGTTAATGAAGGTATGCTGACCGAGAATGTGGTAGCACAAATGCTAAAGGCTGCAGGTCATCAACTCTTTTTCTTCTCTAAAAATTCTTCAAGCGATGCTCAAGAAAAAATGGAGATAGATTTTCTCATTTCCAAGCCTGTGATAACCAATCGTCATAACATCTCTCCAATAGAAGTGAAATCAAGCAATAATTACACAATAACTTCACTTAAAAAACTTATAGCAAAATATGCTCCGATGCTTGCAGAATCCTATGTTCTTCACGCTGCAGACGTGGAAGTAAAAGACGGAATAACGTACCTGCCCTTATATATGGCAGGGTTGTTATGACGTATTATCGTCTGCTAAAATATATAATAGAATGAGTAAAAAGACAACGTTATTAAGGAAAGTCGGAGATACTTTCAGCCGTAAGTAACTCAGGGTAAGCACGTAGTGCGCCACCCTGAGATAGAAACGTCAAAATATAACGAACCTCGGCGAGGTTCGGTCTGTAAAAAATCAGAATGTTTTCCATAAATATCTATCACAGACCGCACCTCCCCGAGGTGCGAGTGGGGAGGGTGGGTGTTGTGTCACCGCATGGCGCACTACGTGCTTATACGGTGTTACTTACAGCCGAGCCTCCCCGAGGCTCTTTGATGATGTTGTCTTTACCTGATTATTTTTATAAATATATCAATATTATCTACTTAAATGAAAGAGCAGTGTTGTTACACTTCTTATTGGAATCTTTCTTGTGAATTATTATTGAAAATCTCTTATCAAAGTGGGGGTAAATTAAAAAAAAATGCGTAAGTTTGCAGTTTAGGACAAAATAATAAGAAAAAACTACTGTTTATATGCAATTATTTCCCGTTTATCCACTTTTTGATGTAGAAATCGTAAAAGGACAGGGCTGTAATGTGTGGGACGCTGACGGTAATAAGTATCTTGATTTATACGGCGGCCATGCTGTCATTTCTATCGGACATTCTCACCCTCACTACATCGCAAAAGTAGAGGAACAACTTCATAAAATCGGTTTTTACTCGAACTCCGTTATAAACCGTGTTCAAGAGAATTTCGCTCAGCGACTCGGTAAAGTCTGCGGCTACGATGATTATTCTCTTTTTCTCATTAACTCCGGTGCGGAGGCTAATGAAAATGCTATCAAGTTAGCGTCTTTCCACACTTCCCGCCGTCGTGTGATAGCCTTCTCCAAGGCATTCCACGGCCGTACTTCCGCTGCTGTGGAGGCTACGGATAATATGAATATCAAGGCTGCCGTGAACCGCAATGATATTGTCACATTTGTGCCGCTCGGTGATATTCAAGCCGTGGCAGCAGAGATAGACAAAGGTGATGTGGCTTGTGTGATAGTGGAGGGTATTCAAGGAGTAGGCGGAGTACAGATTCCTTCCGATGATTTCTTGAGGCAGTTGAGAACCCTTACGGAGGATAAAGGCGTGGTTCTTATCCTTGATGAAATACAGTCCGGCTACGGTCGCTCAGGTCGTTTTTTTGCTCATCAATATTCCGGTATTCGTCCGGATATTATCACTGTGGCAAAAGGGATTGCAAACGGATTCCCTATGGGCGGAATGTTGATTTCACCAATGTTCAAACCGGTGTACGGACAGCTCGGCACTACTTTCGGCGGTAATCATCTCGCATGTGCGGCAGCAAAAGCCGTCCTTGACGTGATTGAAGACGAGAAACTCATGGATAACGCTGCAAAGGTGGGTGCATATCTCTTGGAAGCCCTTAGAGGAATAAAAGGAGTGAAAGAAGTTCGCGGACGCGGGTTGATGATAGGAATAGAAATGGAATACCCTGCCAAGGAACTTCGTAAACGCCTTATTTACGACTATCACGTGTTTACCGGCGCCTCGGGTACAAACGTCATTCGTCTCCTTCCGCCGCTCGTGCTGACAATGCAGCAGGCAGAGGACTTCGTGAAAATATTCAAGCAAGCAACAGAAAGTAAATAACTTATATACACTTATCACAATGTCAGTAAATAAAGTTATCCTCGTAGGTTTTGTGGGAAAAGACCCTGCAATACGCTATATTGAAGGTGTAGCGGTAGCCTCATTCTCACTTGCCACTACAGAACGCCAGCGTACATCACCGACAGGCACCGTTCTCCCGGAACGTACGGAGTGGCACAACATAGTAATGTGGGCGAAAGACGCTGAAATTGCGGAAAAATACATTTCCAAAGGTACTAAACTCTACGTTGAAGGACGGCTTAAGACGAGAGTATGGCAAGATAAAGCCGCATTAAAGCACAGCATCACGGAAATCATCGTTGAAAACTTTGATATCTTGATGCGCCCTACGCCTAATGCCGCTCCGCAAAATTCCGGTGCGGATATGAATAAACTGTGAATTAATATATAACATCATACTTTAACTTTTACAATTATGGAAAAAGAAAAGCAATACAATGACGACTTCGCGGCAGGTGCGGATCCTTCATCATTGAACGAAAATGCTTTCCGTGAGTTAAAAGACGGAGAGACTTATCGCCCGATGATGAACCCTACCGGAAAATACCGCGAGGCAACACCGTACTCCGTAGGTATGGGATTGCTACTTGCCGTAATCTTCAGTGCAGCGGCAGCGTACCTCGGACTGAAAGTAGGACAAGTGTTCGAAGCCGCAATTCCTATCGCTATTATAGCCGTGGGACTTTCCGGCGCATTAAAACTTAAAAATCCGTTAGGACAAAACGTTATTATCCAATCTATCGGTGCTTGCTCGGGTGTGATAGTGGCAGGTGCAATTTTTACATTGCCGGCTATCTATATCCTCCAGGCAAAATACCCTGTGGAGAAGTATCCGGAAATGGACGTGAACTTTATGCAGGTATTCCTCAGTTCACTCTTAGGAGGTGTACTCGGAATACTATTCTTTATCCCGTTCCGCAAATACTTTGTCAAGGATATGCACGGTAAATATCCGTTCCCTGAAGCTACTGCTACTACGCAAGTACTTGCCAGCGGTGAAAATAAAGAAAACCAGGGTCAGGCACTCACACTTATCGTGGCATCACTCATCGGTGGTGTTTATGACTACGTAGTGGAGACATTCGGCTTCTGGGCTAATACTCTCACCACCACTGCCACACAGTGGGGACAGACACTTGCTGCAAAGACTAAGTTAGTGTTAAGTTGTAATGTCAGCGCAGCACTTCTCGGTCTCGGATATATTATCGGACTTAAGTACGCATTCATCATCTGCGCAGGTTCATTCTTCGTGTGGTGGGTACTTATTCCGCTAATGGGAACATACGGCAGCCCTGAAATAGTGGCAATGCAACCTGTTGATATCTTCAACGAATACGCAAAACTTATCGGTATCGGCGGTATCGCAATGGCAGGTGTAATCGGTATTATCAAGTCATGGGACATCATCAAGCAAGCAGTAGGACTGGCACGCAAAGAGTTCAAAGTGGGAGCTGAAGTAGAAAAGCCAATCCGTTGGCAATGGGATATCTCTATGAAGAAAGTGGTATTCTTTATGGGAATCGCCGTTCTTGCAGTGCTTCTCTTCTTCTACTTCGGGGTAGTGACGAACTTTGTTCAGGCACTTGTGGCATGGGTAGTGGTAATAGCGATAGCATTCCTTTTCACCACAGTGGCAGCAAATGCAATAGCAATCGTGGGTACGAACCCTGTATCAGGTATGACGCTGATGACACTTATCATAGCATCTGCAATCCTCGTGGGAATAGGACTTAACGGTACTGCCGGAATCGTGGCAGCAATGATAATCGGCGGCGTGGTATGTACCGCACTCTCTATGGCAGGCGGTTTCGTCACTGACCTTAAGGTAGGCTACTGGCTCGGATCTACACCGCGAGTACAGGAGTCTTGGAAATTCCTCGGTACACTCGTATCAGCAGCAACAGTGGGCGGAGTGATGCTACTCCTTAACAAAGTATATGGCTTCACCGGTGAAGATGCACTTGTAGCACCGCAAGCAAACGCTATGGCGAAAGTTATCGAGCCGCTTATGATGGGTGGTGACACGCCATGGATATTATATATGGTGGGTGTAATCCTCGCTCTTCTCCTTAACTGGCTCGGAGTACCGGCACTTGCATTCTGTCTCGGAATGTTTATCCCGTTGCATCTTAACACTCCGCTCCTCGTAGGTGGTGCGATTGCATATCTTCTCCAAAAATCTTCAAAGGACAGCAAAGTCACTGCAGCACGTCAGGAAAGAGGTACACTTATCGCTTCAGGACTTATCGCAGGTGGCGCTCTCTTCGGAGTATTTGCTGCACTCACCAAGTTCTTCGGCTTCAAATATTCAGCAGGAATATCCGAACTTAACCTCCAAGTGTATGCACTCATAGCATACGTACTTCTTATCGCATACTTTGTATGGGATAGCTTCAGAGTTAAGAAACTTAAATAAGCAACATAAAAAAAGTTATAATAAGATTATTTAATTAATAAGGCTGTGTGTAGCAGTGATGCTCCGCACAGCCGCCTTATTTTTAACGCTTTTAATGCTTTCAAAAAACAATCGTGAAATATTAGCAATATCGCTCCCTTCAATAGTGGCAAACATCACAGCACCGCTTATGTCTATGGCAGACACTGCGATAGCGGGACACTTGGGCAGCGAAAAGTACATAGCCGCAATAGCAATAGGTGCATCGCTGTTCAATATGCTCTATTGGGGCTTTGCCTTTCTGCGTATGGGTACAAGCGGAATGACGGCACAAGCATTCGGCGCAAAAAATACTGACAAGCAGACTGTAATTCTTCTCCGTTCGCTCCTCGTGGCTTTCACCATAGGACTTGCAATGATACTGCTGCAACGACCGCTGATACATTTTATGGTGCAGTTTATGAATGCAAAAGGTGAAGTGGAGGCACTCGTAAATACTTACACGAAAATCTGTATCTACGGTGCGCCTGCCATGCTCGGAACGTATGCGCTCTCCGGTTGGTTCATAGGTTGTCAAAACTCCCGCAGACCGATGTATATATCCATAGCCGTGAACTTGATAAACATCGCTCTCAGTCTTGCCCTCGTGTATTATTTCCATTTCGCAATGGCAGGGATAGCATTCGGTACACTTATAGCACAGTGGTTCGGATTTCTCTTTGGACTGTACTTTGTGTTGACAGACAAACTGCAGATAAGCAAAAGCCTCCTCTTCAGCATCTTTGACCTGTCTGAACTAAAACGCTTTTTCAGCATCAATACCGACATTTTTCTGCGCACCCTCTGCCTCATAGCGGTTACATTATGGTTTACAAGAACCGGTGCCGCACAAGGTGACATAATGCTGTCCGTTAATGCCATACTGATGCAATTCTTCATAATCTTCTCTTATTTCGCCGACGGATTTGCTTACGCCGGTGAAGCACTCGCAGGCAAGTACTGCGGTGCAAAAGATGCCGCAAGTATGCTGCAAACGGTGCGAAACCTCTTCAAGTGGGGCTTCGGCATAGCAATTCTTTTCACGGCGGTTTACCTTATCTTCGGCAGTACTTTCGTGTCGCTCTTATGCGACAATGCTGCAGTAAAAGCACAAGCCGCAGAATACGTCGTATGGGTGTCTTTAGTACCTATTGCGGGCATTTCAGCCTTCATCTGGGACGGAATATATATCGGAATGACCCGTACCCGCTCAATGCTCCTGTCAATGTTCACCGCAATGGTAGTGTTTTTCATAATATGGTACTTTGCTTTCCCGAAATGGGCAAACACCGCTCTCTGGCTCGCCTTCATAGCCTACCTTGCAGTGCGAGGCATAGTACTCCGGCTATTGTACAAGTCAGGTGACAGATGACTAAGCCAGAAAAGGCAAAAGGGCAATAAATCTATACTATAACCCACTACTCTTTCATTTAAAATTATTGCTGTCCGGTAAAACTCAAAAGAGCATAAAAACCCTCCCCGAAGCCCTGTAAAATTGGACTTCGGGGGTTGT